>Ga0190334_1000235_pt1 | contig 28480 bp, 44 predicted proteins | sample 48720478_MG_FD_161270 | JGI IMG/M metagenome (GOLD analysis project Ga0190334, IMG submission 161270) | Hydrothermal vent sediment bacterial communities from Southern Trench, Guaymas Basin, Mexico - 4872-04-7-8_MG | ecosystem: Environmental > Aquatic > Marine > Hydrothermal vents > Sediment ... | reverse complement strand
GGAATTTAGATAAAATTGGGTTCTGTGACTGAAAAAGAGATGGCTGAGATAGAAAAAGCAATCAAAATCCAGCTTGGATTTATTTAGACATATCTGCCTTTCATTAGCAACCATCTTATAATTTAACATCAAAACGCTTGTCACGAGAGGTAGCGAATTTTAAAACACTACTTGACAACAAAATATTTTAGTATTTTTGTGCACTAAAATGCACAAAACTTCAAATTTTTGTTCAGTTTATTTAAAATAATCAATGCTACGCATCACTGGCACCTTAATCTGGTATTACTATGTTTGCAAAAGAGAAGTTTGGCTCATGGCACATGAGTTACATCCTAATCAAGAAGACCCTTTTTTAGAGATTGGGCGTCTTATTCAAAAAGAAAGCTATGCTAGGGAGAAAAAGGAAATAGAACTTGGACATATTAAGATTGATTTGATAAAAAAGGCAGACGGTGAGTTTATTGTAGGTGAGATCAAAAAGTCCTCTCGTTTTGAACACCCAGCCAAGATGCAACTGGCCTATTACCTTTATTGCCTAAAACAATATGGCATTGCTGCTACAGGTGAACTCCTCATTCCAAAAGAGAAAAAACGCATCAAGGTAGAATTGACCGAAAACATAAAAGCTGAACTGAAACAAACCATCTCCGCTATCAAAGAAATCATAAAACAAGAAAAACCACCCTTACCACAAAGAACTAAATATTGCTCTCACTGCGCTTATAAGGAATTTTGTTGGGTATAATAAATTTTTATCTTGTAATTTACCATATTGCCTTGTATAATTTGCAAGGAGGTGATTTAAAATGAAAACATCAGTAACAAAAAGGGGACAAACAGTCATTCCGGCTTCTATTCGGAAAAAATATAAAATAAATGAGGGAACCATCCTTCAATGGATTGATACAGAAGAGGTAATTAAAGTGATTCCTATACCTAAAAATGCAATTAGCTCTTTGCGAGGTATAGCAAAGGGAGAAAAACTTCTAGAAAAATTGCTCAAAGAGAGAGCCTTAGATGAGAGAAGAGAATAAATACCTTTTTGATACCTCAGCCTGGTTCACACTTTTAGAAGATGAAGAGGGAGCAAACCAGGTAGAAAGGCTGCTAAAAAATGAGAAGATTGTTGTGCCATTCATCGTTCTCTTAGAAATTTATTATATTACTTTACAGGAAAAAGGCACAGAGACCGCAGACAAAAGATATGCAATGATAAAAAGTTTAGACCTAGAAATTTTATGGAAAATAGATGAGCCTACTCTTATGTTAGCAAGCTATTTTAAGGCAAAGTATAGAATTTCTTTAGCTGATGCAATAATTGCTGCTTTTGCTAAGAAAGAAAACGCCATTTTAGTTCACAAGGACCCTGAATATGAAATTTTAAAGCATAAGGTTAAACAGCTTATATTGCCTTATAAGAAGAAATTATTAAGAAAAACCTCCTCTGCTCCAAAAGACTAAGTAAGTATTGTTCTCATTTACTTAGTATTGTCCGACACTATTGTCTTTTACAAGCAATTCCATTATGATGTCATCAATTTAAGATAGTATCTTCAATCATGAAAAAAACCATTTATATCTTTTCAGATGGGGAGTTAAAACGCAAGCAAAATACCATCTATTTCGAAGGAGAGAAAGGGCGTAAATATGTGCCAGTAGAGAATACTGGAGAAATTTTGATTTTTGGTGAAGTAAGTATTAATAAACGAATACTTGAATTTTTTACCCAGCAAGAGATCATCCTGCACTTTTTTAACCATTATGGTTACTATGTAGGCAGTTTTTACCCTAGAGAGCACTTAAATTCAGGCTATATGATTTTAAGACAGGCAGAACATTATTTGGACAAAGAAAAACGTTTACCTTTGGCGAGGCTTTTTGTCTGGGGAGCAATGGAAAACATAAAAAAGGTGCTTTCTTATTATATTAATCGTGGTGTGGCATTAGAGGAAATTAGAGCCAATATAGAAAAACTTCAAAATAGCATTGGAGATACAAAAAGTGTAGAAGAAGCCATGGCACTTGAAGGAAATGCCAGAGATTATTACTATCGGGCATTTGATAAAATTTTAAGTAATAGCGATTTTATCTTTGAAGAAAGAACACGCCGACCACCACGTAATCGCTTAAACGCCTTAATCAGTTTTGGCAATAGTTTACTTTACGTGGTAGCGCTAAGTGAAATATATAAAACCCACCTTGACCCACGCATTGGCTTTTTGCATACCACAAATTTTCGCCGATTTAGCCTTAACTTAGATATAGCCGAGATCTTTAAACCCATTATTGTAGACAGACTTATTTTCACCCTGGTTAATAAAAAAATGGTCAAAAAAACATACTTTGAAAAACACCTAAACGGTCTTGTGCTTAATGAGAAAGGACGTATACTTTTTGTGGAAGAAATAGACAAACGGCTAAAGGCCACTATTCGGCACCCAAAATTAAGAAGAAATGTCTCTTACCGCCAGCTTATTCGTCTAGAGTTATACAAACTTGAAAAACACCTGATGGACGAAGCATGTTATCAACCATTCATAGCCAGGTGGTAATTGGTGACTAGTGATTGAAAAAGATGCTGTGAGTTTAAAGAGAAAAAAATAAGAGGTTCTATAAAAATGTTTGTCATCATGGTTTATGATGTAGAGGTAAAGCGGGTAAACAAGGTATTAAAAACAGGGCGTAAATTTCTCCACTGGGTGCAAAACTCGGTGTTAGAAGGAGACATCAGCCCCGCCAAGCTAGAAAAACTAAGAACTGAATTAAAGCATATTATTAATGAGGAAAAAGACTCGGTGATTTTCTACACCTTCCGTACCACTCGTTACAGCAGCCGCGAAATTATGGGCATTCAAAAAGGTGGAGAGGAATGTATTTTGTGATTGGTGGCTAGTAGATAGCTGGATGTAAGAGTAAAGATTTTACGTATTTAATGTTTATCGTCAATGCCTCCTAGTGTAAAAAGACCCAGGAAACGACGAGAGGCATAAAAATAACCAAAAGTATTGACACATCAGTAAAACCTTGCTAAAGGAAAATGAATAAGAGAGCTATTTTGACAATTTGGCCGGGAACGACAACTAGCAATAAAGAGGGGAAAATTTGTTTTGAGCCTACCTATGAGGAATTGAAACTAGAAGATGCTCAGGCCAAGCAATGGGAAGTTTTAGGTTTTGAGCCTACCTATGAGGAATTGAAACCCCCGCCGTCATCATCTCTATCAGTCAAAGCAATTGCGTTTTGAGCCTACCTATGAGGAATTGAAACTCTGTTGAGCAAACAGGCAGGCGGGAGGGAATAATAGTTTTGAGCCTACCTATGAGGAATTGAAACCTGGAATTTCTGCTTTATCTTCTCCTAATATAATAGGTTTTGAGCCTACCTATGAGGAATTGAAACCCATGACTAGAATGAAAAAGTGCCACACCATCGCCCAGTTTTGAGCCTACCTATGAGGAATTGAAACACTGGAATCCCAAAAGAAATGGGTGCAGCAGCCAGGGTTTTGAGCCTACCTATGAGGAATTGAAACCAAAATGTAATACAACAAGACATAGCTGTTTTTTTTGTTTTGAGCCTACCTATGAGGAATTGAAACAGCATAGCCTTTATGGCTGCTTTAATGGTATCTGTGGTTTTGAGCCTACCTATGAGGAATTGAAACTAAAGACATCCGACATATGGGGACTGTGGGGGGGCAAGCAGTTTTAGAAAGGCTAGATTCATAGAAAAGGTAGATATAATGGGAAAATGTGTGAAATTTTAGTTTAAGAAATTTTGGCGGAAATGGCGTTTTTTTGGCAAGCAATTTTAGAAAAATAGTGGTAGTGATGTCCGAGTTTTGAAACTGCTCAGACACCGTAATCCTATATTTATTTATTCCGAAGCTGCCATATTATTTCCTTAATATTCGGTTTACCTATGTCTTTTAAAATAATTTCTTCTGTCATCTTTTCCCCTCCTATTTTACTAATTCACGGCCGATCCAGAGGACACGGCCGATGATATAGTCCTGGATGGTTTTTTCTGACTCAATTTTTATAGTAAACGGCTTGTAATTTATATTATCACTCAAGCATAATAGTACATTAGGACCTTTTTGGACAACTCTTTTAACGGCAATAGTATCATCTTCCCGCCGAACTATGTAAATAGCGTTATCTTCTATTTCTATCCGTCTATTCAGGTTTGTATCTACCAGCATAACTTCGCCATTGTTTATAGTGGGGGACATGGAGTCACCACGGCAGCGAAGAAGGACGAAGCGTTTAGGTTTTTCTTCAGAACTTCCGCTGATTTTGCGCAGCCAGACACGTTTAAAGGGGTAATAATCAACAATCTTTTCAGTGGGCCAGGTGCCAACTACATCAGCGGCAACTTCTGTGTCTAAAAGCGGGATCATGGTATGTTCTTCTATAAGATATTCAATTTCAGATTCGGCTACATGACCAGGCTGTTTTTTAGGTTTTTCAAATGGCTCTCCTTCTCCTGTAAGAAGCCAAGTAGGGTTAACCTTAAACATGGCAACTATTTTTTCTAAAGTATCTGATTGTGGGCTACTTTCTCCCCTCATGTACTTTATAAGTGTGTTTTTATGTATCCCAATCCTGTTAGCAAATTCAGGCTGTGTTAATCCAGATTTTTCATAAAGAAACTTAATTCTTTCTGCTATCGTTTTCATATTTCTAACCACACAAACATGGTTGCTTGAAAACGAGAAATTTTAATTTGACTAAGCAACTTTTCAAGCAACCATGTTTTTTATTAAGCAACCACTCTAAAATACATAAATATAGGATATTTACAATAACACTACTCAAAAACATATTTTTATTCTCTAAGCAACCACAAAAAGGGTTGACAAGATACATATTTATATGCTATATAAACTTAACCCTTTAAGTTTGGGATATAGATTACCATGTATAGTTATAATAAGTCAACATTAAATTTCAGACATCAAAGGGCACTTTGGCGGACACGCTGGAGTGCCTTTTGTGTTTTTAAGAGGTGTTTAAAGAGGGCTTAAATGTATCAACCCAGTCTTTTTGAACAGGTCAGCCTTGATCCGACTAACAGGGTCAAGTCGGCAATGAGAGAAGCTCTTAAAGAGTGCAGGCTCAGTCGGGAGCAGGTTGTTGATGAAATAAACCGGCTGGCCGGTGTGGAAGGCATAAAAACAAAAGTAAGCCTTTCTCTACTAGATAAATGGGTGGCGGCCAGTGCCAATCATTTAATCCCCTGGAAGTTACTCCCTATTTTTTGCCAGGTGACTAAATCTATCCTTCCTTTACAGGCGCTTGTGGCGCCGCTTGGGCTGCAAGTTATTGGGCCAAGTGAAATCAAAATTTTGGAGTGGGGGAAGGTAGAATTGCAAAGGCGTGCACTATCTAAAAAAACACGCCGTTTAATGGAGGAAATCAAAGTATGAAAAAAAGCATCAGGATTAAAAGGCCTATAGAACTAAAGATATGGCTTTTAAGAAACGGGGTTAAACAGAGTCAAATTGCTAGGGAATTAGAAATTTCTAAAGTGTGTGTTTGTAATTTCGTAAATGGAAAAGAGGCTAACAAAAGGATAGCTATGTGGCTCAAAAGGCACGGCTGTCGGGTGGAAGAGTTTTGTAAAGAGGCGGCGTAAATGGCAGTGGATATACGTACCGGGCTTGGGAAGGCAAATTTTAACGGCATTTTAAGTAAATTACGGCAATTACATAACTTACGCAAACTATCTGTCTATCACCTTTCTAAAGACGCTGCTACAAAAGGCCAACTTTTAGGTCTTTTTAATCCACGACAAATCTTTCCGCATTCTAGGCTGGGGGTGGATTATCTGGCGCTCATAGAATATCCAGCCGGGAAGCGGGCGCTCTATATGGTTTCTAAAGAGAGGGCAAAGCAAATCTGGGGGCGGAGATGAAAGAATACTTCACAGCTAAAGAAATTGCGGAGATATTAGGGGTTTCAAGACAAACAATTGATAAAAGAGCAAGAAAAGAAAAGTGGCCATATCAACAGATAAAAGGGCGTGCCCGTGGTGGCAAACAGAAACAATACATCCTTTCTTCCCTACCCCAGGATATTCGTTTTAAGCTCATCAGGGCTCTTTCTCCAGTAGAAAACAATCCCAACACTGTTATTACCCATATTCAAAGTCAACGTCAACTTGCGCCGGTCAGCTCACAAAATATCTATCATGAACCAACACAGCTTCCGCAGTGGGCAGAACGTATTGCTTTAGCCAGAGCGGATCTGGTTAGAGCCTTTAGAGCTGAGAAAGAAGCGGCTAAAAAACGGGGTGAAAAGGTCTTAAAGGCGGCTGAAAATTTTATAAAAAGCTATAATTCAGCCCTACTTTTCCCGAAAATCTATGAAATTTTAGGCCAGATTTCCATAAAAACTCTATATGTATGGGATAAGACCCTTTCTGAAGCAGAAGATGACTATACAGCCCTTGCTCCGCGGTGGGGGCATAACAAAGGGCAGCGCAAGATAACAGAAGATGAGAAAAATATCCTTTTAGATATCCTTCTCTATCAAAACCAGATTAAGATAAACACCGCTATCCGCATTGCCAAACACATCCTTGCCCAGCGTGGCATTCCATCTCCATCCTCTTATGACACGATGCGCCGGTGGGTGAAGGAATGGCGGGCGCAAAATTATGATCTCTGGACGCTGCTTCGTGAGGGCGAAAAGGGTTTAAACGACAAAGTCCTTCCATACCTTAAGCGCAATGCCGATTTGCTTGGAGTCGGCGAGGTATTGGTAGCAGATGGCAAGCGGTGCAACTTTCAAGTAATCAATCCCTTTACCGGTAAGCCCTATCGGCCGGCACTAATCCTTTTTTACGATTGGGCAAGTAGATTTCCAGTGGGCATTTCTATAATGATCCAGGAAGACACCCAGGCCATTGCCTGTGCCCTGGCCGATGCCATCATTACCCTGGGCAAGATGCCTAAGGCTGTAATTCTGGATAACGGCAAGGCCTTCAAAGCCAAGATATTTACGAGCGAAGTAAACCTTGAAGAGGCGGGTATATACGGCATGTATGCCCGGCTTGGCATTCACACTCACTTTTGCTGGCCATACAACGCCCAGTCAAAGCCGGTTGAGCGTTTCTTTGGTACATTTAATGAGTGGTTTGAGCGGATGCTGCCAAGTTATGTGGGGCAGAACATAGATGACAAACCTGCCTACCTTAAACGCAATGAAAAACTGGCCAAACGCATCAAGGGTAAATGGATACCCACTATTCCGCAGGTGATCCAACTCTTTTACTCTTGGCGTGAATTTTATGCCAGCCAGCCCCACCGTGGACTTAGAGGCCGCACACCTGGGGAAGTGTTTAATGCCGGCAAAGGGCCGGGAGTGGATGTAGAGCAGCTTTTCTTTCTCATGATGCCGTATGAAGTGAAACAAGTATTCCGAAACGGCATCTCCTTCCTTGGCAACCAATACTGGAATGAAAATCTATATGGCCTGCGGGAAAAGGTAATCATTCGCTATATATTCACTAACCTGAGCCGCATCTATGTTTTTGACCTGCGCGGCAATTATCTTGGGCCAGCAGAACTGGTGGAAAGCGTCCATCCGGCTGTATTTCTTATCGGCAATCCTCTTGATATGCAGGCTGTTAAGCAAGGTATTTCCCAGAAAAAGCGACTCAAAAAACAGACTGTCCAGCTTGCCAAAGCGGCCATTCAATCCGGCAGGTCTTTACCAGAACTGCCCTGGAATGAGGTTGTTTCTCAGGTGCCGAACATTCCAGAGACCATTGAGCGTATAGAAGCCGAAACATCTGCCCCAGATGAAACAAAATTTATTAAAGATATACAGGCAATTGAACAAAAGGTAGTGCAATTGTCTAACAAACAAAAAGAGAAAAGGGGTGATACAGACAGCCAAGCAGATGATGTGCCGTTCTTTGGAGCGGACACCTGGAGGGCGTATGAGTGGTATCGGCAGCAGTATCTAGAAAAAGGTCGGCCTCTCAGAGATGAAAAAGAAGTGGAGTTTATTAAATGGTTTATCACCACAGATATGTATCGGCTGATTTACAAAGAAGAGGACGAAAAAAAAGGAACGCCCTGGTGGGCCGAAGCCCACGCAGGGCATAGAAGAAAGGTTCAAACAGGAGGTTAATCGTGAAAAAGCAGTTTGTCAAAGTGTCAAATGTTAGGCATTTTTTGGATGCAATGGTGTCACTAAAGACACGTCAGGAGGGCATTCCGGGTATGGCACTTGTATATGGCGAGCCCGGTTACGGCAAAACCGCCACAGCCCTCTGGTATGTGGCCCAGGATGATGGAGCGATATTTATCCGCACAAAAAAGCTCATGTCCGGCCGCTGGTTGCTTGAAGAGCTTGTGGCAGAGCTTGGTGAAGCACCGGCGTGGAGGACAAGTGATCTTTTTAGGCAAGCACAAGATGCCCTTTTAGAGAAGCCACGCATCGTGTTCATAGATGAAGTGGACTATCTTACCTACGATGCTCGTGTAATTGAAACTCTGCGGGACCTGCACGATATTACCGGTGCTCCTTTTGTGTATATCGGTATGAGTCAGGCTGATAAAAAACTGGCCCGTTATAAACATCTTTATGACCGTTTTTCTCAGATAGTGAAATTTCAACCGCTTAGTCTTGATGATGTGCGACTAACGGCTGAGACCATTTGCGAGGCGAAGCTTGAGGATTCAGCCCTGAAATGGGTGTGGGATAAATCAGGTGGGAAATTTAGGCGAGTGGTGGTGTGTTTGTATCTATGTGAGCGAATGGCAAAGACAAACAAGGGGAAGGTTGTTACAGCAAGGGATTTGGAGGGGACAAAATGAATAAGGTGCGGATGCAAACAGATAGGGCCAAAATCTGGAAGGTAATCCGGGCTCATAAAGAGGAATTTACTTCTGCGGATATAGAAATGCTTACTGACGCTACCTATGTCAATATCAAACGGTATCTAAAAATTTTAGCGGATGCAGGGTATTTACGGAAAAGACGCAAACCCAATCTAAATGGGAAAGGCACACACTGGGTGTATCGGTTGGTGAAAAACACCGGACCTAAACCACCAGTGCAAAAGGATTTGCGATTTCTTTTTGATCCTAACACCAATGAATACTGGGTTGAGGACCCGGAAACTGTAATCAGGAGGGGATGACGATGTGGCGTGAAATATTGGCAAAACAGGTCAACTCTAAGGGCGATGCTCAGGTGGCCAAAGAGCTGGGTATAGCCAAAACGACGGTGTATTTAGTGATAAACAACAAATACCCAGCCAGCACAGAAAACATAAAAAAGAAAGTAATGGCCATATACGGCAGCGGGGATAAGGTTAATTGCCCTGTGCTTGGACCGATCGAACCGGATAGGTGTGCAGAAAACTGGCAAAGGGCAAAAAAAATCGGGCTTAAGGTAGGCAATCCGGTTACTTTAAGACTGTATAAGACTTGCCTTAAATGCCCTTTACGGAGGGGTTAATGAGGCTTTCAAGACATTTTGTAGAAAAGTGGACAGATTTAATGGGGTATAGGCCAGGGGAGAAAGAAATAGAAGGATTACTAAAACAGGCAATCTGCATTCAGCAATTTCGGGAGATCAGACAGGCAAACGGGCAGTTTTTTTACATGCCGGCAATCTTTTGGAACTATCGGCATGGATTGCTTTTTAAGCTTGACAAGCGGCTGAACACGGTGATCACGGTATACGTCGGCAGACCCCGGCGGCACAATGGCTTACCTTTTTAAAATAGATTTAGAGAGGGTACATATGAACAATTTAAGCAAGATTTTAGAGGGATATAAAAAGGCAGTAGAGGATAATATTGGGGAGCTTATGTCATTTGTGGCGAAAAATAGCAGAAATTTAGATTTTAAGGAATGTAAGAGGCGATGTGAGATACTGGCCAGGTCTATTGATGAGTATTTAAACACGGTAGAACGAGCAAAGGAATTGGTAGCAAAACGGTTGGGACGAGAAGGAAGATGCCAGACAAAGAGAAGTGGCTAAAGGATAACACTTTTGTATGTCCACATGGCTTAGGACGGATTAGTCCTAAGCAATGTGAGGCAAACAGAAAAAGGCCCAGGCTGAAAGAAATTGGGCGATGGACAAACCCTAATATATTTCCTATGCCTGGGCCGTGTGAAAATTGCACAGAGTGGAAGGTGCTTTGTCAAGAACAAGAAGTAGAAAGGTATGCACGCTAGTAGAGCAATTGTTGTTAGAAGGAGGAGAAAATGAGAAAAAAAGAACAAGAGAGGTATAAAGCACGACTTTTGGCTGTGCTTTCAAGGCATATTGGTAAAGCAAGGGCTATAAGTATGGCCGAGCTTTATAGACTTGTTTTTGAGAAAGAACCAAAAGATAAAATTACAGGCACTAGAGAAATAAGACAAATCATTACGGAACTAAGAAAAGAAGGGGTACCTATTTGTTCTTCAACCGAGCAAACAGGAGGGGGATATTATTTAGCCTCGGTGGGCTCGGATTTAGAGGTATATTGTAAAAAGCTCAGGCAAAGGGCCTTGAGGGCTTTGGCAATGGAAGCAAAGTTGCGGCGTCTAACCTTGCCTCAACTGATAGGGCAAATTCAACTTAATTTAACAAGGGAGGCGATATGAGGGTAGCTAGGAAATTATATTTATCAGAGGCACATAAAGAGGCAGATCAATTATTGATGCAAATGGCTGAATATAAATGCAGATTAAAGGCAATTCAGGACGAGGCTGAAGCGGAAATAGCTAAGATTAGGGGGAAATATGTGGCAGAAATAAAAGATTTAGAGTCAATTATTCAAACACTGGACAAAAAGATTAAAACCCTTTGCAAGTATGAGAGGGAGGAGCTCTTTGCTGAAACACAAAGAGTGGAGCTTCAGCATGGAGCGCTTTTGTATCATGCGCAATGGAAAATTAAGCGGGCAAGGGGGGTCTTAGATAAACTTGAGGAGCTGGGTATGACTGAGGCTATTAAAGTAAGTAAGTCTGTCAGATGGGATGTCCTGGAAAAATGGACGGATGAAAAGCTATTTTTAGTGGGCACTGAAAGAAAATTAAAGGAAAGTTTTAGTTATGAACTATATGAATAGGAGAAAAAATGCTTATAGCTGAAAACAATAAGTGGAGAATTAGGTGCAGAACAGATAGGGGGGATGAAGATTATGCACTTACGATGGCTGAAGGGCGATTTACTTTTTATCTGCATGGAAGAGTTGAAAAGGTTACCTTTATAAAGGCATTACAAAGAATTAAAAAAGAGGTTCAAAAAAGTGGCGAGAATTTCTTTTTTATTACCTTTGGTGGCTATTTTGGTATTTGGTTAACTCTAGAAGATATTGAATTTATATTGGCTAATTTACCCATGACTAAAGCAGATAAACAAGTAGCGATTTTAGAGGAATATGACATTTCAAAAACCACAGTGAGCAAGCATTGAATATAAAGAGAGAGGAAGAATGGCGAAAAGATTAAAAGGAATAAAATTTGGCAAATGTGATGGTTGTGGGAAAGAAGGTATTGTTTCGTGGACTAGTGAAGGAGAAGCCTATATCAAACACCTTCAACGGTCTATCCTAACTTGTTACGGTCCCTACCATTGTTGTAATGAGGAGTGTTATGTGAAGGCTAGGAATCGTAAAAGCAAAAGAAGAAAGTATAAAATTTAAGGAGGAGAAAATGATAGATTTTTTAGAGATACTTGTAATATTATGGATATTTTTAGGAATTGTTTGTTATTGGTTCTTTACTCAACCAAAGAGGAGTTAAATGACGATAGAAGACCTTAAACAAGAGGCTATAGAAGCAAAAAAATATAATGGTCTTGTAGTTTTACGAGTTCTTAAAGGCTGCAAGCCACGCAGTTTCCCCAAAGGAGACTTGCTGGGTTATGAAAGCAGAAAAGGAAAATTATATCGCATTTACGGTTTTGACCCGGATAGGATTCTAAAATGGATTAAAAAACAAAACCTATCTAAATTTTGCGAAGTGAAGTCAATCAAATGAGTAAAACAGGAGAGATGCTGTTTTGGGCGGCACTAGCCACTATACTGGCGGAGACACGAACACCACAACCAACCAGAAAGCTTCCGCCTTCTACAAAGAAAGACAAAAAGGTCGAGAAGAGAAGAAAGCGCAATAAAAGGGCAAAACAAAGCAGGCGGAGGAATAGGAAGTGAATGACAGATCACATTGGTTAGTCTGGTTGGGGAAACTAACAGATGAAAAGGTCGGACAAAATGCGTCCCAAAATGACTGATTTAGAAAGAGCCGTTTGGGCTGAGTTACGATGGCATAAAGGTAAGCGTCTGGCGATTACTTACCGGGTGCTGGCTAGGAAACTCAATGCGCCTGAGCGGGCGGTGAGAAATGCGGTCAGCAGGCTAGTGAATGTGTTTCACAAACCAATCTGTGCTTCCTATCATCCTGAGCACGGCGGATACTACATCCCGGCCACACAGGAGGAAATAGAAGAGACGTATTGTAAGTATTATAAACACGCCCTTTCTCTGCTCAGGCGGGCAAGCGAACTAAAAAATATCAAATTAAGGAGCCTTTTAGAGCAACTTAAACTTGATTTAAAAGAGGTTTAGGCATGTTTAAAGTGGGACAACAGTGGATACATAAGGTTAACAAAAATATCTATGTGATTATAGAAGTGCGTGATTTTGATGTGAAAATAAAAAATAAGAACACAGGGAAAGAATATTGGGTGCGAGCCAAAGATTTAATACGATATTTCATTAAAAGGGAGCGTTATGCCTGAGGCAAAAGACCTACGCAAAATACTGATTGCAAAAATTCACATTGCTAAAGTGCAGCTTGGCTTTGATGATGTGGTGTATCGTGACTTTTTGCAGGCGCAAGCCGCTAAGGAAAGTTGCTCCCAGATGAGCCTGGCTGAGCTTGAAAAGGTGCTAGATGCCTTCAAAAAACGAGGCTTTAAAGAGAAAAGAAAGCGTAAAAAATATGATGACCTGGGCAAACGCCCTGGGATGGCCACTCCGGGGCAACTCAGAAAGATAGAAGTGTTATGGGCGGAAGTAACATTTGCAAGAAATCCAGAGCGGGCGCTCAGACGTTTTGTGTTCAAAATGACAGGAGTGCAGGATTTGCGATGGCTGACAGGGAAACAAGCAAATCAAGTAATAGAGGTACTTAAAAAGATAAGAAGCAGAGGGAAATGAACAACCAATACTGTATCAAAACGATCAGGAACGAAATAAATCAGATGCCTCATTTTCTTACGGTTAAAGAGGTGGCAAGCTTTTTAAGGATTGCCGAACGCACTATATATGAGCTAGTGTATATTGGAGAAATCGACGCCACCAAAATTCGTGGTGCGTGGCGAATACCCAGGTCGGCGCTGCTTGAATATCTGGAAAAGAAGCATCCGTTTAATTGGGAGGATTAGAAATTATCTACTTGACAAACAACAGGCTATGGTGATATACTTTTTTTGCTTGGGTTCTATTCTACCTGCCGGGGAACCTGGAGGCAGAGATAAGCCGGCCTAGTAAGGAATGGTGGCCTCCAATCGGACCCAGGCATTTCTTTCGGCATAGAGGACTTTCCGCCTTATATCAACTCCTTCATTTTATATACTCTGGGGACATTTCCATCTTTGCAAATTCCGCAAAGAGCCTGCCTTTTTTGTGCTAGCATCTCGTCAAGATGCGACAAATCAATAAGATTATTGTCCATTGTAGTGATAGTGATTTTGGCGATGCTGAAGAAATAGACCGCTGGCACAAAGAGCGTGGTTGGCGGTGTATTGGATATCATTATGTTATCTTAAATGGGTGTCGTAAAAAAGGAGAATATGTCCCCCAAGACGACGGTATTATTGAAAAGGGAAGACCAGTTGAAGAGGTAGGCGCTCATTGCCGAGGACAGAATCATGATAGTATTGGCATTTGCATGATTGGCAGACATCATTTTTCCGTCAAACAACTGAAAAAACTTGTTGGGCTTATTTTGGATTTGCGCCAGCAATTTGGGAATATTCCCATTTTTGGCCATAGAGATTTCAATCCGCACAAAACATGCCCTAATTTTGAGGTAAGGGATTTAAATTTTTTACTCGCCAGGAGATATTAATTGGTAAAGCTACAGTGGAATTTTTCAGGAGCCGTGGGAAACATGATAAAGCCTCTGAGATAGCAAGAGAAAGTAATGAGCCAATTTTAAATAGGAGACTCTCGTGGATCATGCGCTGTTTTTAGATATTATCAAGACACTTGGCCTACCGGGGCTGATTTTTATTATCTGGTGGTTTGATCATAAAAAGATAATAGAGATGCAGAAGATAACTGAGGAATACAAAGATTTATGCGAGAAGTATTGCAGAATGAGTGAGGAACAGATGGAGATAATAACGCTCAACATCCAGGGTCTAAGCCGCATTGAGCAAAAAATTGAGGACAACCGCTTTTGCCCTCTAGTGCGGGGAGAAAAGAAAGTGGCATAAGGAGGGAGTATGGGGTTTTTGCGAGAGGAAAAAATCAGGCTTAAAGGCCGTTTAAGCGAGGCTAAAACTCGTCTTAAAGAATTGGAAATAAAGGCCGATGGTCTGATTATATCGCTACGCCTTCATATTGATCCATATAAAAAGTTGGTAGAGCTTCAGGGTGAGCTTATAGCACAGCAGGCCCAGGAGCTTGCCCAAATTTATGAAGAGGCAAAAAAGCTTAAAGCCGAAATAGATCGCATGGAGGCCGATCTTGGGTAAGATGGCTGCCTACTATGAAGAAGCCCGACGGATGTTTGTGCAGGAGGGTAAGACTATCTCTGAAATTGCCCGTGAGCTAAAAGATGTTTCAGAGCGCACTTTACAGCGCTGGTCAGCAGAGGGAGAATGGGCAGAAAAACGCAAGGAATACATCATCAAAGAGCGTAAATTAAACGATATTTTAGAGGAATTGAAATATAAATTGGCTATTGTTACTTTAGATGACCCAAACCCACAAAATGTATATGCCTTATGTCGCATCATTGCGGTGCTTAAACCCAGTGCTGCGGTTGAATTGCGGCAAATAGAAAAAGAAGAGGCTGAGGCGAAGAAGAAATCTCCAGAAGAGGTGCAAAAAATTGTCCAGGAAACTTTAGAAAATTATTACGGTGTGAAAATCCGTGATGAATCATGAAAAAATACTTTTGCCATATCAGAGAAGGTTTGTTGAAGACAAAACAATTGGTATCGTCTGGGAGTCATCCAGACAAATCGGTAAAACCTTTTCAATGGCCTTGAAGGCCGTTCTGGAAACAAGCCTTCATCCCAAACCTATTGAGAGCGTCTATGGCTCTGCTTCCAATCGGCAGTCTCAAAAAGCAGCCCGTGAGGCAAGAAAGCACATTAAGGTTTTGCGCATCCTGACAGAGGAAATCATTACCCCAGAAAAAGAAAACATGGAAACCATCGTGTTTCATGACGATAAACTGCTGCATTTTGTACCCTCTAATCCTGACACAATTCGGGGTTTTTCAGGCAATGTGTATCTGGATGAGTTTGCCTTTCATAAAGATGATAGGGGTATCTGGAAGGCCATATTCCCGGCCATTACCCGGGGCTATAAAATCCGCATTAGCAGCACGCATAAAGGTAAGAAAACAAAGTTTTTTGAGCTGACCAAAAATAAAAAATACTCCCACCACCGTACAACTATTTATGACGCAGTAGCAGAAGGACTTAAAATCTATGACGAAGACGGGAATGAAATCACCCCGGAAGATTTGAGAGAGCTTCTGGGTGATGACGAAGCTTGGGAAGAGGAGTTTTTAGTCATTGCCGCTGATGAAACAACAGCCTTTTTGACCCATGAAATGATCAATCTTGTAGAAGATGAAAAACTTGATTCAGAGCCGTGGTGGGTGGATGAGCTCATCAAAAAAGCAGAAAGGGCACATAAATACTTTAAACATCACAAAAAAGACCCACCCTGGTGGGAGAGAGAAGCCGCTGAGCTTGTAGCAGAACTGGCAGCCCTTGATGGCGATCTTTTTGCCGGCATGGACATTGGGCGTGAACGGGATTTATCTATCATCTGGTTACTGGAGAAAAAGGCGCTATACAACTATACGCGGGCAGTGATCACTTTTAAAAAAAAGCCGTTTTATGTGCAAAAAAAGGTTTTGTTTACCCTTTTGTCTCTGCCTAACTGGCGCCGGGCTGCGATTGATAAAACTGGCATTGGCGCACAACTGGCAGAGGAAGCAGGGGATATGTTTGGCAGCAGAGTAGAAGGAATAGATTTCACCAATGCGAACAAGGAAACTTTAGCCACGCAGCTAAAAGATACGATAGAGGATATAGGGGTGTGGATTCCCAAAGATCAGACCATCCACCGCAGCCTACACAGCGTGAAAAAATATTCTACCCCCACCGGGCACTTTCGTTTTGATGCAGACAGAACCGAAGAAACCGGCCATGCCGACCACTTCTGGGCATTGGCGCTGGCGGTGCATGCCGGGACAGAAAAAGGGCAGATGATCTGGCCGGTAACGGTGAGAAGTAGAAGAAAAGGAGACAGTTACAGGATGTTGAAAGGGTATTAGGAGATAAAAATGGCTAAAAGGATATGGATTAATGAGCATGAGTATGTTGAATTTGCCGATATGGATAAGGTTTCACTAACAGATGAGATAGCTTCCAGGAAGCGGGTTTATAATTATTATGCCTTGGGTATGTATCTACCTGATCCAGATCCTGTTTTGCGCAAGCAGGGGAAGGATATCACCGTGTATAAAAACCTGCTTGTTGATAGCCATATTGGTGGATGTGTGGAAAGTAGAAGGGCCGGGGTTTTGAGCCAGGAATGGGAAATAAAGCCTAAAGGTACAAAGCGGGCAGATAGAAAAGCAGCAGAGTTTGTAGATGATGTTTTCAAAAATATTGATATGGACCGGGTCATCCGAGAGATCCTTGATGCACCGCTTTTTGGCTATGCGCCTTTAGAAGTGATGTGGGCCAAAGACGGCAGCCGCATTGTCATAGAGGATATCGTTGGCAAACCACCGGAGTGGTTTGTATTTGATGAGGAAAACAGGCTCAGATTTCGTTCAAAAGAAAACATGATACAGGGTGAGCTTTTACCTCCGCGCAAGTTTCTTTTGGCAAGATTTTATGCCAGCTATGCTAACCCGTATGGCAAACGGGTGATGAGCCGCTGCTTCTGGCCAGCAACATTTAAGAAAGGCGGTTTTAAGTTCTGGGCAATTTTTACTGAGAAGTATGCTATGCCCTGGGTAATCGGGAAGCATCCACGGGGAGCGTCAGAAAAGGAGATCGATACCCTGCTTGATGCCCTTGAGCAAATGATTGAAGACGCTATAGCTGTGATTCCAGAAGATAGCAATATAGAGATAAAAGATACACCCAAAACTGCTTCAGCAGAGATATATGACAAATTTATTGATAGGTGTGATGCCGAACTGTCGAAGGCCATCGTAGGTCAAACTTTGACTACCGAGCAGGGCAGAGTTGGCTCGCAGGCATTAGGAAAGATTCATGAGGAGGTGCGTAAAGATATTATTGAAGGAGACAAAAAGATTGTAAAGACAGTATTAAATCAGGCTATTCAGTGGCTCGTTGATTTGAATTATCCAGACGCAGTTTACCCTGTATTTAGTTTTTATGAAGAGGAAGATGTCCAGAAGCCCAGGGCTGAGCGGGACGAGATACTTACCCGCCAGGGTGTACACTTTACCAAAAAATATTACATGGAGAAATATAACCTGGCTAAGGACGACTTTGAGGTATTAGGTGCGTCAACGGCCCAACAGATGGCCATGTTTGCTGAAAAGACGCCTAAAGAGCCGGCTGATCAACAGGCCATAAACAACTTGGTAGCAACAGCTGAAAAGCAGCTTAAACAGCCTTTAGAGAAACTTTTAAAGCCTATTTTTGACTTCATTAACAGTGCTTCTTCTTATGAAGAGCTGCAAAAGAAACTCTATGACCTTTTCCCACTTTTAGACGACAGCGAAATAGAAGAATTGCTAGCACAAACGATGTTTATGGCTGATTTATGGGGAAGAATACAGAGTGAGAAAGATACAAAATAGCAGATATCCCTCAGACGCACGAAATTGCGTTTTAAGAGGGGGTATGGGCGAACAGGTGTTTAGATATAGGGACAGCCACAGCTCAATTTTTTAAATTTTTAAAAACCTGTTTAAAAGGGGTTTAACAGGGGTTTAAACAAGGCAGAAATTAGGGTCTTAGACCCCCTGGGAACGGCGGAGAAATAGATGCCTAAAATTGAGTTAAAACCACTTCCTCCAAAAGAGGCAGTTAAGTATTTCCAGAATAAGGGCTATCGCTTTACTTGGCACTGGTGGGAAATGTGGCAGGAGGACCATCACCGTGCCTTTACGGTTGCCAAAGTCATGCGGATGGATCTGCTTCAGGATATCCGTGAGGCGGTTGAGCAGGCACTAAAAGATGGGATGCCTTTTTCTGAGTTTAAAAAACAATTAGAGACAATTTTAAAAAAGAAGGGCTGGTGGGGAAAAGTTTTTGATCCAGAGCGCAAAGAGTGGTACTGGGCCGGTACGCCGTGGCGGCTTAAAACCATCTTCCACGTCAATACCCAGGTTTCATATAATGTCGGTCGTTATCGGCAGATGACGGACCCGGATGTTTTACGCCATCGGCCGTATTGGATGTATGTGCACAGGCCGTGCAAATATCCACGCCCGGCACATGTGGCGTTACATGGCAAGGTGCTGCCAGCGGATGACCCATTTTGGAATACATATTATCCACCAAATGGTTGGAGGTGCCACTGTGTTGTGCGTTCTCTTTCTGAATACGACCTTCAGCGTCGTGGGCTGAAGGTGCAAAGTGGGAAGGAAATTTTAGACGAGGCCAAGCAGCTTGGCTTTGAGCCAAACAAAATTGCTCCACCTGAATGGCAATATAACCCGGGTAAAAAAGCGTTTAAACCAGATTTAAGAAAATATGATAAAAAACTGGTTGAGCAATATAAAAATGTTCCGCAAGAATAAGCTTTGATGAGTTTCGCCCATACTTTTTATTATCTCCTTTGCAAATTTCGCAAATAGCCAGCCTTTTTTATGTTAGTCTTCTGAAGAAAACAAGGAGGCTTTCTATGCCTGTAATTCTTAACCGCGCTGGCTACAATCATGCCTTGTCTTTAATCAAGGCCAATAAGGTAGATAAAACCTCTGATTGGTCTATCTCAGCGGATGATGAAAATAAAATTCTTGGCGATCCGCCTAACTTTAATGAATACAAAAAGTGGCATCTGGGGCATGATACAGAAGCAAATCCAGAAACCAAAGAAGCCTGGAAATATCCTTTTGGTAAGAACGGAAAAGTCTACCGTTCTGCTTTGATTGCCATCAGGCAGCGGGCTGGCCAGCAGGGGGCAACGGATATTTTTAATGCCGCTGGCAGGCTTTTGGCGGCAATGGAAGGTGAAAGTGCCCATAGTGAAGAGACTGGCTGGATTCCTATTTTTCGGACAGGCACCTGGACAGATGCACAAGGAAACACCCGCACCTGGACAGAGAAAGACCTAGACGAAATTGTTAAGAGTTATGATCCAGACTGGTATGAAGCTCCGGTCGTAATTGGGCATCCCAAACAGGACAAACCTGCTTATGGCTGGGTGGAAGGCCTGAAAAGAGTGGGTGAGTTTCTATACGCTAAACTAAAAGATGTCGTGCCGGAGTTTAAACAATTAGTTAATAAAGGCGCTTTTAAAAAGCGTTCTGTCGCTCTTTCAAAAGCGATTAAAGACGGTGTCTGGTATCTGCGTCATATTGGTTTTTTGGGCGCTGTGCCGCCGGCTGTAAAAGGGCTGGCTGATATCAAGCTGGCTCAGGAGGTCGGGGATAGCGTCGTAGAAATATCTTTTAGCGAGGGGGGAAGTATGGATATTGAAAAAATTAAAGAAGAACTGGCTGCGTCAATCCGTAAAGAGGTTGAAGCGCGTTTTGCCGAACAGGTGAAAAAGGAAAAGGAAGAAAGAGAACGGCTAGCTAAGGAAAAGATAGAACTTGAACGCAAGTTAAAACTGGCTGAGTACGAAAAGTTTATTGATACACTTATGAGCGAGGGCAAGGTAACTCCGGCGATGAAAAAGGCAGGCATTGTAGAGTTTATGCTTCGGTTAGACAGCGAGACAGAAGTTGAGTTTGCCGAGGGGCAAAAGAAAAGCCCGCTTACCTTCTTTCAGGACTTTTTGAGCAACCTGCCTAAAATCGTTGAATTTGAAGAAGTAGCAAAAAAAGGCAAAGCCAGCAACGAACAAACAGGAAATGAAGCTGAATTTAAGGAAGTGCCAGGAACCATAGATCAGGAAAGGCTTGAACTGCACAAAAAGGCTGTGGCCTATCAAAAAGAGCATAATTGCACTTATAAAGAAGCCATTTTGGCTGTCATTAAATAAAAGGAGGGGGACATGCCAGCAACATATAAACCAGTTTTAGCTATAAGTATTGGAGCCGCTGTTGATTTAGAACCTCACCGTTTTGTAGGGCCTGACGGAAATTATCCTGCTGCAGGAGGATTTGCTGTAGGCGTGACTGAAGTAGAAGCTGCACAAGGAAGACAGGCTCCAGTAATTGCTCTAGGGACAGCTTTAGTGGAAGCAGCAGAAGCCATTGCCAAAGGCGACCCTATCACCACAGACAACCAGGGACGTGCGGTGAAGGCAAGCGATTTGGCCGTTTCTATTGATACAGGAGGCACCAGTGTAACCAGTACGGCAGCCAATGGGGATATTACCACTATTTCTGGCGGTGTATTGCCGCAGAAGGTACTTGGCTATGCTTTAACCGCTGCCAGCGGTGCGGGCGATATCATTGAAGTTTTACTCAAATAATACTTTAGGAGGGGAGAAAAATGCCAGATAGGCTATCACAAGAAAGAATTGTTGATCCGGTATTAACAAACCTGGCCATTGGCTACACCAATGCTGAGTTTGTAGCCGAGGTGCTTTTCCCAACCGTCTCAGTTGACAAAGAAGGCGGAAAGATTCCGAAATTTGGCAAGGAGCATTTCAAGATCTATCGCACGTTAAGGGCTATTAGGGCTAAGTCTAACCGGATTTACTCTGAAGCGCCCAATACAATTCCTTATGCCTGTGATGAGCATGACCTTGAAGAGCCCATTGATTACAGAGAAAAAGCAGAATCTATGTTCCCGATTGAGGCTGCGGCCACATTTCGGGTCACAGAAGGTGTACAGTTAGGCAGAGAAAAGGCTGCGGCTGATTTAGCCCAAGATGCAGCGAATTACGACGCATCTCATGTTGAAACTCTAACCGGGACAGATCAGTGGACAGATTATGAGAACTCTAATCCTATTACAGTGGTTGATGATGCTAAAGAAACCATCAGGCAGACCATCGGCAGGCGCCCCAATGTAATGGTTATAGGCGCATCTACTTTTAAAGCTCTAAAAGAACATCTTAAATTGCTGGAGAAGATTAAATACAGCCAGAAAGGTGTTTTAACCGTTGATCTGCTTAAAGTGATTTTTGACATTCCTACTGTAGCAGTGGGTGAAGCCATTTATATGGATGATGATGGCACAGTATATGATATCTGGGGCGATGTTTGTATCTTAGCCTATGTGCCACAAAGAAAACCTAATGAGCGCACTCCGTATGAGCCTGCTTACGGCTATACCCTGCGCCGGAAAGGATATCCTTTTGTCGACCGTTATGACCAACAAAAAAAGCTGACCATTATTCGCTATACAGATAATTACGCCATCAAAATCGTGGGCGCTGATGCTGCTTTTCTTATTAAAGACACTAACGCTTAATTAGGAGGTGACAATGAAATATCTGGTGAAATATGGTCTGCGGTATAACGGCAAAAGGTATAAGCCAGGGGATAAGGTTGAGCTGCCCAAAAAAGTGGCTGGAGACTTGATGAAAGTCAAACCGCCTATCATTGAGCCGATTGTTGAACCTGTTAAAGACGATCCAGACGATTTCAAACAGGACAAAGAAAAAGCGAAATAAACCACGGGTGGGGCGCTCGTATGTCCTGCCCTTTCTAATAAACTATGGCCTACGCAACCTTAGACGACTTAAAAAAAGAAATCAGTGAAGAGGAGCTGATCCAACTGACGGATGATGACGGTCTGGGCACCGTGAATCAGACCGTGGTGGATGAAATCTGTGAGCGGGCCAGTGCCGAGATAGATGGGTATCTGGTTACACGTTACAATGTGCCGCTGGACACACCGCATATATTGATCAAGCGGATCTGTGTTGATCTAGTGTTGTATTACCTCAAGCTCAGGCGCAGCGTGGTTACTGATGATATCCAGGAGCGCAAGAAAAATGTTGACAAACTTTTGAATAGAATAAGCAAAGGTCAGGTCAAACTGGGCGTCTCAGAAGAACCAGAGCGAGTGCAAACAGCAGAGGTAAAAGCCAGTACGCGCAGCAAGTATTTTAATGACGACACCTGGGAGGCATATTGATGCCGGCCATTACTATAACTGTACATGATGAAGAGGTTACAAGGCTGTTTAAACGGCTTTTAAACTTCACTTCAGACTTGCGGCCGGTGATGAAAAACATCGGTGAGATTGTGCTCAATCGGGTGCAGACTTGCTTTGAGGAGGAACGTTCACCTGAAGGTGAAGCCTGGGCGCCGCTAAAGCCTTCTACCATACAGCAACGCATCCGGTCTGGTTATGGAGGCGAGCATCCAATTCTCTGGCGTGAGGGCCGGCTTGGCGGACATTTCACTTACGATGCCTACCAGGACCGGGTAGAAGTAAGCACAAACGTCCCATATGCTGCCATCCACCAATTTGGCGGCAGGGCTGGACGTGGCCACAGGGCAGAAATACCAGTCAGGCCTTTTCTTGGGGTGGCTGACGAAGATTGGGATGAGATTTTGGACACTCTATCAAAAGAAATAGAAAGGCTGGCAAAAGGGTAAGTAATGCTGAATGAGTTTGAGCAAGCGATTGTAGATAAAATTACGACAATAGCAGATTTCAAAACAATAAAAGGATATGAAGGAGAATTTGCACGGCAAACTTATAAAGAAATACTGGGGCTTATGCCTTGTGCATTAGTAGTGTATGAGGGGGGAGATTTTGATAGACAAAATTTATTGCTCAGAAGGCGGATGCGTTGGACAGTGATTGTAGGATGTGAGAGTATGAGAAAAAAAGATAAGGCTAGACAGAAAGTGTATGAACTTTTGGAGAAAACCAAAGAGGCGCTGAATGATGTAATTTTTGCGGATTTTGAGATGAAGCCTTTGCAAATTAAGAGGGAAAGATTGATATATCATGATGACCGCATAGTTGCCTTTGGGCAGGTATATGAGACAGAAGTAAGGGAGGAAGTATAAAAGAAATTATCAAATAAAATGAATAAAATACTTGATGGATATTGGGAAGTTTACATTGGGGAAACACACATCCTGACCAAAAAAATAGAAGGAGATAGTGGGAAAAACTTTCTTCCTTGGGGGAGCGAATTATTTTTGGCAGATTTTAGAATTAAAGATATGGAATTGCACTATAAATATTGGCCTGTGCGAGATGTCTTAAAAAAAATAAACAAGCATGCTTTAAGAGGAACAATGTATGTTAGGAATGAAAAATGGTTTGATTTTACTATGTATTATGTAGGAGAATAGAAGAACATGATAACCGTGGAAATCCCAGGAGTTTTGTATATATGAACGTGTCCTAAAAAGGGCGCAAGGAGGAATTTATGCCTAGTAAAAACGGGGGGGAGCAATGATTATAACGGCAATAATATTGTCTCTGTGTCTCTTGCTCTTGGTGGGGTGTGCAGTCCGTGTGAAGGGCCTCACCAAGAGGTATGACAAGTTCATGAACCAGGCTGACAAGCTGGCCGCTGTGCTTTGTTCACACAGCGAATTTTCAGTTTGCTACTGGAAGGTTGCTCTCGGCGAGGATATTGGTAAGATGCCTGCTGAAGCAATGGAAATCCTTGAGGAGATTGAGCGGACTGTCAAGGGCAAGAAAGTCGAGGACCTCACAGAATGTGAGAAGGGTAAGCTACTGGGGCTGTGGCAACGGTTTGGCTATCTTGTTGGCAAAGATGTTATTAAAAAAGTTGTGCCCTTTATGGTGGAGTTTGTGGGAGCGCTGTAGAGGATGAAAATAGTTGCCTTTTCAGACACTCACATCCCTTATACAAACAGAAAGTTTCTGGGCTTTGTAGATTATGCCTTAGATGTGGCAGATTTAATAGTGGGTGCAGGGGACATAATAGACAGAGTGCGTTGCACAGAAAAAGAAATAATGAAGTCTAGGACTGGTGCCTTGTTGCTGGAAGCATTAAAAAGACTTATTTTAAGTGGCAAATGTTACCTTTTAAAAGGAAATCACGACCCAGAACTGAGCAAAACAATTCAAAAGTTGTTGGGCGTTAGCTGTGAAACGCCTTCCCATTTTCTTCTGGGCAATGTATTGTTTACTCATGGCCACCAGTTTGATTCACTTTGTGGCTGGTGGCCGTGGCGATTTTTGAAGAAAATCGTTCCCTGTTTTTTCAAACCGCCCTCGCATTGGAAACAATACAATAGAGAAAAATGGCACAAGTCAATTGGTATGATATACAGCAATGTGTTTGATTTTGCAGAACGCAATATTTCTTACAACACAAATATTTCTTACATCACAATAGTAATGGGGCATACTCACTATGCAAGCATAATGGAAATTGAGAATGGACAACTCATAGTTAATTGTGGTGATTGGCTTGATAGCTGCACATATATTAAACTAGATACTAAAAATGGAGAGTGTAATTTAAAAAAATGGGAATAAATATTATGATGGAGGGATAAAAATGGCAGGATTTTTAGGAAAAGGGCAAGTATATCTAGACAGAAACAAGCAGGGGAAATATTTGCCTGTTGGGAATGCTATTAAATTTGCGATTGATGAATCAGATGCAGAAATCAAAGAAAGGATTTCCAGGCAGACAGATACTTATGGGCAAGCCCTTGACAGGGTTGCTATCCCAAAACCTGCAAAAATCAGCATTGAAATGGATGATTTTAATGCAAACAATCTTGCAGCAGCATTGCGAGGAAACGTGGAGGAAGGTGCAGGCACAGGGAATATTACAAGTGAGGAAGTAACTGCTAGTATTGGCAATTATGTGAAGCTTGCACATAGTGGGCTTTCTAATGTGGTTGTGAAAGACAGCGGAGAAACGACAACTTATGAGGAAGGAACAGATTATGTAGTGAACAGTAACGTTGGACTACTTAAGGCGCTCGAGGGTGGTAGCATAACAGACGGAGAAACATTAAGTGTTTCATATGATTATAACGAAGCTGGAATGAAGATTTTAGGTTCACAAAATGCAGAAATTAAAGGAGCCTTAATTCTTGATGGTATTAACCAGGTTAATGATAAACCCTGTAGGGTTTATGTTCATGAGGCGAGGTTAAAAACAACCAAAGAAGTTGATTTTTTGGCAGATGATTTTGCCACTTTGGCACTTGAAGGCACTTTGCTCACTCCAGAAGGGAAGAATGAGCCATATTACATTGAATATGAGGAGTAATAGCCTATGTTCCCACGAAAAATAAAAACGCTTGAATTTAGTGGCAAAAAGATAGAAGTGCACGACCTCACGGTTGCAGAGGTGGAGGATATTTTGCAGAGGCTTAATAACACTTTTGTATGTCCACATGGTTTAGGGAAGGTCACTCCTGAACAATGTGAGGCAAACAGGAAAAGATCCAGGTTGGGAGAAATTGGACAGACAAAACCTATGCTCGAAGCGTGTAAAAATTGCACAGAGTGGGAGGCACTTTGTCAAGAAGTTTATAGAAAAGAAAGTGAAGTCAGTAGTATTAGCTTTCTATTCAAAGACCTGGATGAATACATCATAAAGCTAACGACAGGGCTTTCAGAAGAGGAAATCAAACAAATGCCTGAACATGTATTGGCAAAAGTAAGGGAGGCTATAAGAGAGCTGAACCCTTTTTTTTCAAAAGCAGTAGACGAGCTTCTAGAGACTGCTCGCAAATTACAGGAAAAGACGCTGCAAAACAGTTAGCCCGGGCGGTCTGCCAGTTGATACTGGCAGGCCACACACAGGCTTGGCAATACCCTTTTCCTATTTTTTTAATGTCCTATGAAGAAACAATGAAACTTCTAAGAGAACAAAATGGCAAGCGCTAAACAAGTTTTAGAATTTGTAATCAAAGCCATACAAACAAAGCCAACCCTGTCAACTATTGCCAAAGAATCTCAACAAAACATCAAAAAGGCCCAGGAGCAAACCATATCTCTTAAAAAAGCTCTAAAAACCCTGGATGTTACCCCTGTTGCTACCCTTAAGAAAAAAACCGAGGAAATGGAAAGGGCTTTTGATAGACTGACGGCTGCGTATAAAAAAGGTGAAATAACTGCGAAAGACTACGCAGTTGCCCAGGCAAATCTTAAGGCGAAGATGCAAGAGTTACAAGGCTCAACAAAAACACTTTCAGGGACTTTTTCCCAGATTAAAAATCACTTGCTCGGCCTTGCGGCAGCTAGTTATTCTTTAGTGAAACTCTTTGGTGTTTATAGTGCATTTGAAACAAGGATGGCCGAGGTAAATACACTGCTCAATACTTCACAAGAAAATCTCAATAATTTGCGGAGGTCTATCCTTGATTTGACAACACAAATACCTCAAAGCGCCAGCCAATTGGCAAGTGCAGAGTATGACATAATTAGTGCTGGGGTAAAACTAAAAGATAGCGTGGAGGTCTTAAAACTATCAGCAAAAGCGGCAATTGCGGGTCTTACAGATACCAAAACAGCGGCTAAGGTGGGCGTTAGTGTTATCAATGCTTATGGAATGAGTATTGACCAGCTAGGTGATGTTTATGACACGCTTTTTATGACAGTAAAACAGGGTGTTACTACTTTTCCTGAACTTGCCCAATACATCGGAAAGGTTTTGCCTGTTGCCAAAAGTGCGAATGTAAACTTTAGAGATCTCTCGGCTGCTATTGCTACTTTGACTAAAGTAGGTATCAAGACCCCAGAGGCGATAGAATATTTGCGTGGGGCTCTAACGGCTTTAGCTTCTCCAGGGGTCGAAGCGAAAAAAGTGATGGATGAGCTTGGGATTACATGGAAAGGGCTTATTCCAACCATTAAAGAGCTGGCTAAATATGCTGACCAGCCAGAACTGATGCGAAAACTTATCCCAGATGTGGGAGCAAGAACGGCTGTTTTGGCCCTTGCAGGGAATTTTAAAACTTTGACTGATACTGTTGGTGTGTTTCAAAACAGAGCAGGGGCAATGCCAGAGGCTTATAATAAAATGAAAGACACACCAGAAAATAAGCTAAAAATGTTTCAGAATCAGATAGAGAGGCTTGGGATTTCAATTGGTGAATTTATAGCCAATGCACTTTTGCCAGTTGTAACACAGATAAACAAGTTTATGCAAGCGATTGAACAGGTAGATGCCCCTACACGGATGTATATACAGACGTTGATAGGAGCTGGAGCAGCCTTTGCTTTGTGGAAAGCAGGTCTTGGGTCTATAGTGACAGGGCTAGGGTCTCTTATTGTTCAATTACATACAACTATACCCTTAACTACTTTATTCACGACTAAATTAACATTAGCTAAAGCAGCTATGTTGGGTGTGTTCGGAGTTACGACGGCGCTGGCAGTTCATAATGTATTAAAGTTGGCTAATGAAATGAAAAGTTTAAATGATGTCATGAAAGAAAATCAGAGTTTGGCCAATCACTATAAAGAAGCAGCAAATCACTATAAAGAAGCAGCAAATGTGCAAATATTATCTCAAAAAGAAATATTAAATCTGACGGAAGAACAACGAAAAGCATATAAAAAAGAGCTTATAGAGGCTATGAAATACTACACATACAAGGCTAATGCGGCTGAGATGGAGGCCACACAGGCAAAAAAAATATTAGGCATTCCTTTACCATTTCAGACAGAAAAAGCCAAAGAAGCACAAAAAAATGCAGAAAAGTATCAAGCAACTTTACAGAATATTGTAAAGGCCTTGCATCAAGTTAGGGACGTTGGTCAGACAAGTGTTTTAGGAGTGGGCCGTTCAATGCAAGCCTTACACCCTGTCTATTTGCTTTCTATAGCCGATGCTCAGGCTTTAGGAAAGGAACTTCAGAAGGCATACAAGGACGCAAGTAAGGCGGCAGAGGAATGGAAAAACAAAGTAATTATGTATCAGGAGTTAATCAGGCGTGAAAATCAAAGCACTGAAGAATTAATCCGTTCCCTCAGACGTAAAACTATGTCTGAGGAAGAAGCCTGGTATGATAGAAGAAGAGAAGCAGAAGAAAATCTTGCAAAAGCAGAACAGGCACTGCATAAGGGTAATTTTGAATTGGCTAAGGAATATGCAGAAAAGGCAAAACGTCAATACGCAAATCTATCAACGACTGTCTATAAGACGACGGAAGATGGACACAAAGAAGTGGTTGTAAGTCTTAAGG
>Ga0190334_1000233_pt1 | contig 28590 bp, 28 predicted proteins | sample 48720478_MG_FD_161270 | JGI IMG/M metagenome (GOLD analysis project Ga0190334, IMG submission 161270) | Hydrothermal vent sediment bacterial communities from Southern Trench, Guaymas Basin, Mexico - 4872-04-7-8_MG | ecosystem: Environmental > Aquatic > Marine > Hydrothermal vents > Sediment ... | reverse complement strand
GCTCAGGAAATCGATCAGATCGGAAACGACATTCTCGGCCTCCTGGAAACCGTCGACCAGCAAAGCCTCGATGCCATCACAACCGCCGAAGCTGAATCAGAGGCGGCTGCCTCGCAAGGAACGACCCAGACCATCGCAGGAATCGCAATCGGCTTCGTGTCTGCCATTGGGATTGGGCTCTTCCTCTCCCGGAGTGTCTCGAAGCCCGTCACAACTGTTGCCGATGCGATCAAGACCATCGCCGAAGTCGATTTGCCCAACTTCGCGACAGAGATAGGATTGCTGGCAGAAGGTGATCTCACGCGAACACTCGAAATCGCCAGTGAGGAGATTCCCATCAACTCGGGCGATGAAATTGGGCTGATGGCGCAAGCCTTCAACGGCGTGATCGCCCGCTTGCGGGATGCCGGTTTGGCCTTTGATCGGATGGCTGAAAACTTGAAAGAAATGGTCATAAAGGTGATGGATGCAGCCAACAATGTGGACGCCGCTGCCACCCAGCTCTCGTCCGCTGCCGATCAATCTTCCCAGGCAACCGAGCAGATCGCAACAACCATTCAGCAAGTCGCCCAGGGAACCCAGCAGCAGACCGAATCGGTCACAAAGACAGCCGCCACGATTGAACAGATGGGGCGTGCCATCGATGGTGTGGCCCAAGGTACACAGGAGCAAACTGAGGCGGTTGCCAAGTCATCCGAGATTACCTCCCAAATGAACGCCGCAATCCAGCAGATCTCGGCCAACACCCAAAAGAGCGCCGCCGGCGCCTCTGAAGCTGCCGCTGCAGCCCGTGAGGGCACCAGGATTGTGGACGAAACCGTAGAAGGTATGCGGCTGATCAAAGAGAAGGTTGCCATCTCGTCCGAGAAGGTCGAGCAGATGGGCGAGCGTTCTGAGCAGATCGGCCAAATCATCGAGACCATCGATGACATCGCTTCCCAAACGAACTTGCTGGCCCTAAACGCTGCCATTGAGGCCGCCCGCGCCGGAGAACATGGCAAGGGATTTGCAGTGGTGGCCGAAGAGGTGCGCAAGCTGGCGGAACGCACCGTCGCTGCCACTCAGGAGATCGGGCAGCTGATCGCCGATATGCAGGCCTCAGTCACCGAAGCCGTCAGCGCAATGGGCGAATCTGAAGAGCAAGTCGAAGTCGGTACCTCCAAAGCCAACGAGGCAGGTGAAGCGCTTCAATCAATCCTCAAAGCAGTCGAAGATGTCAACAGGCAGATCGAAGAGATTTCCGCCGCTTCCGAGGAGATCGCTGCTTCCTCCGACGAATTGGTCTCGGCTGTTGACACACTCTCCTCCATTGCGGAGGAAAACAATGCCGCTGCCGAAGAGATGGCGGCTGGCTCCTCCGAGATCAACCAGGCCTTCGAGAACATCGCTTCGGTCTCCGAAGAGAACTCGGCTGCTGTAGAAGAAGTTTCAGCCGCCGCCGAAGAGATGAACGCGCAGGTGGAAGAGGTCGGTGCTTCCGCCGGGGCCCTGGCCGAAATGGCCACGGATTTGCAGGAACTGGTTGCCAAGTTCACTCTGGAACACTCGGGCAAGGGCGAGGCCAGAGTTGTCAGTCGGCAACAGGATGGCACCACGCTTGGGTCTGCGAAGGATGAGACAGCCCGCGAGAAGCTGCCCCTCGCCGGCGACCCTGGCCCGGAACCCGTCCAGCAGGGTGTCCAGGGATCAGACGGCAAGGCTCAGGCATGAGGTTCATCTCACACCCCGAGGCAGCCGGTCCATGTGGCCGGCGCCTCGGGGAACACATGACGAGGTTACCAACATGGAACACCAACTCGTGATCTTCGATCTGGGCGATGAATACTATGGGATCGATATCGCCGCCGTCGAAGGCATCATCAAAATGCAGGGCATCACTACCGTGCCCCACGCCCCAGAGTTCGTTGAAGGTGTCATCAATCTGCGTGGCGAAGTCCTGCCTGTCATCGATCTGCGCAAGCGCTTCGGCTTGCCGCCCCACGAGGCTGCTCATGAAACGCGCATTGTTGTGGTCGAGATGGACGGCGGAAAAGCCGGCGTCATCGTGGACGATGTCTCTGAAGTGCTCAGGGTCCCGGAAGAAGCCATCGAGCCGCCCTCCCCCATCGTCGCCGGTGCAGAGAGCGGCATGATCATGGGCATCGCCAAAGTCGACGACCGATTGATCATCTTGCTTGACTTGGTGCGTATGCTCACGGCCGAAGAGCAAGCTGCCATGCAGGCAATGACCGTCCCTGCTTGACGCCGGACAAGAACTCCGAATCGGAGCTGCCCTCCCGGGCAAGCTCCGATTTGCGTCTGGGAGAGAAATATTAGAAGATGGTTGCAAATGGGATGCCCTTGCTCTTGACGTCCCGCCGCCATTAAGCTCCCCTTCATACCACTTTAACTATCGGTTTACTGACGGCGAACCATTCATGTGTTAATGTTTTCCCACGCAGTGGCGGGGACGCTTGGCATATGAGAATCCCCCATGAAGCACTGGATGAAAGCCTTCACCACATTTCATGGGCACGGCACATGGCAATCTTCCCACTGCGATGGGATGCCGAGGAGGCATGAAGATGCGCCTGGACTTGATCCTCTGCCTGCCTCCAGACAAAGTGTAGTCTGTCTACAGAAAGCCTGCCGTTCTCACCAAAGGAATGGCAAATTCTCTGACGACTGGTCATCGAGGGCAATGCAGCTGCCCAGGAGAACCCAAGGCGGGGCGCAATTCGGATGAAACCAAGCGGCTTCATGCCGCAAAGGATCGATCTCAAAGCATGACGCGATTGCCCGATCATTCATCCGTGGATCTCTCTCACCGAGTTTGGGGTGCAATGGGCCATGCTATCTCAGGCTGAGATTGACGCACTTCTGCGAGGGGCTCTTGAAGTCGATAAGGGTTCCGAGGAAGATGGGATCAATCTTTCCGATCTCATAGATCAGCCCGCTCCTATCGAGACGCCGAGCAAAGAGAAGCAGGACAAGAATATTCGCCCATATAACTTTTGGTCTCCAAATCCGTTTTCCAAGGAGCAATTGCGGGCAGTTGAGCTGGTTCACGAGGATCTTGCTGAGCGCTTGACATCCTCCCTGCCCCCTCATATCCGGACGAACATCCGTCCTCGCGTCGTGTTGACCGAACAAGGACGGTTCGATGATTACTTGCGAGAAATCCCTCCCGCGAGCCTTTTCCATATGATCAGACTCCCTCCTTTGCCTGGGCGGATGGTGCTAACCATCAGCCCTGACATCAGTTGGGTCATCCTTGGGCGCCTGTTAGGAGGCACGGAGGACCGAAACCCCACGACGATGGAGGAGCTTACGGAAATCGGACAGGCCCTATTGGAGATGCTCGTCTCCCTGATACTCAACGACATTAAAGCCGCTTGGAGCCGCGTGACCTCTGTGGACCCGGAACTGGAGGACAGCACAACCAATCAGCATTGGGTCCAAATGGTCATGGGGAATGAGCGCGTAATGCTGATCACCTTTGAGATCTCCATTCGCAAGACAACAGGCACCATGAGCATTTACATCCCATTCTCAATGCTTAAGCCCATCGCAGACGTTCTCAATCCGCATGTTTGGATCTCAGGCAAGGAAGAGAGAAAGCCTGATCCTGCAATACGCCGAGCCCTCACAGAGAGCATCCAGGAAATCAGGGTGCCCTTGCGAGTGGTTCTGGGCCAGGCAGTCCTCGACCTGCATGAATTGCTCAACTTGCAGCACGGAGACATCATCCCTCTTAATGCCAAAATCGACCGCCCGTTGCCAACCTACATCGGGAATCAACTCTGCTTTCAAAGCCGGCCAGGCAAGATGGGATCCCAGCTCGCGATTCAAATCGAGAACACACTCAGCCGGCCCATGCCATAGCGATGCCTCTTGACCAGGCAAGAATACATAAGAAACTCATCAGGAAAATCTGCGACGACCCTGGGCCAGAAGCGATGCATTTATGCATCATTGAGCCTCGGAAGAGAATGGGCCGCCATGAGCAGATGATACCAACTCCCCTGAGTTCACCTGATCCACGACCTGTCTTGGTCACTGATCCGTAGTTAGGGCCGGCCCCTACCAGCGATCGCTTCTCCCATCCAGGCTCTCGGCCATAGTGAGCTGCCGATCGAGGTCGGCATTCCATTAGGATGCGGCATCAGCCTCGACTCTCGCCCCCTCATCGAATATCTATGACCATTCCCTTTTATGCAATCTTCGCAAGTCTTTCACAACCACTTTACGGAAGCCCTCGTGGCGCCGTGCTAGCATGAGCCTTGATGATTGCAGGCTTGGCGCAGCTGGTGCAGCCCTGCATATGCTTATCCAATACGATCCCTATCCAAGCGAACCGGCAAGAGCATGGCACTCCAATTCGACCTGAGCCTCGACGAAATCCCGATCTTCCTGGCCGAGACAGATGAGCAGATCCAGGTCCTCGAAGAAGGTCTGATCAAGCTCGAGCGTGAGGAAGCGAATGATCCCCTGCTTCAAGCCATCTTCCGCGCGGCTCATACGCTAAAGGGCGCCTCGGGGATGATCGGTCACACTAGAATGGCCGAACTCACACACGCACTGGAGAGCCTCCTGGATGAGCTGCGAAAAGGAACCATCGAAGTAAATCCAAGTTTGATTGACACATGTCTTGAAACCGTCGATGCCCTGCGGGTTCTGCGAGATGAAGTTGCAGAGGATCAGATTGGAAAGATTGAGATTGAATCTTTAATGCTCAAGCTGCAGGCAGAAACGAAATCCAAACGCGGTCGAGCTAGCAGGGCGCGGAGTACAAAGTCGAAGAGCGCAGCAACTTCATCTCGCCAGGAAAAAGCAGAAGGGAGCGGCGAGCGATCATCGAGCGAGGGGAAGAAGAAGGCAAGATCGCAGCCGAAATCGAGGCGCTCGTCCGGAACCAAGGCGGATGGCCGCCGACTAAGAGTCGAAGCGGAAATATCCACAAAGAGCGCTGCACCGGCAGCGAGAGCCCTTCAATTGATGATGGCTCTTCAAGCTCTCGGCTCGATCGAGAACATGGAGCCTGATCAGAAGCAGATCGAAGCCTCCGCGCCCATTGAACGCTTCTCGGCTGATCTTATTAGCGAAAGGAACAAGGATGATATCCAGCGAGCGCTCCAATCGATTTCAGAAATCGATCGATTGATCATCGGCGGCGAAGTCGTGATCGATGCTGTCGCAGAATCATCCAATGGGGGCCGCCAACCACAGGAGGTGCCTCGTCTAGGCGAATATCTGGTCAAGAAAGGTTTGATCAGCAAGGCGCAATTGGAGAAGGCTCTCCTCACCCAAGAGAGCCAACCAGAAAAACTGTTCGGGCAAATCCTGGTTGAAGCGGGAATCCTTACACAGGACACGCTGGATCGGGCCATCGCAGAGCAGATGCAGCAGATGCGCTCCGCCTTGCAGGCAACGAAGAGTGAGAGCGCAAAGCCCTCTCAAAAAGGGGGCGAGAAAACGGTGCGAACCAGCATCGAACGTCTCGACAACCTGATGAATCTCATCGGTGAGCTGATCACCAATCGCAATCGTCTATTCAGGATCCGTAGCGAACTCGCTGCCCGTTCCCACGGCGATATGCTGCTGGATCATCTTGACATCACCACAAATCAGATCGGCAGGATTACCGATCAGCTGCAGGAAGAAGTCATGCGCATCCGCATGCTCCCCGTTGGTAACGTCTTTGCTAAATACCCACGCCTCGTTCGCGACCTCGCACGCAAAGCCCAGAAACAGGTTGATTTCGTTATCCGCGGCGAGGAGACCGAACTCGATCGATCTGTCCTCGAGCACATCGGCGACCCCCTGATCCATCTGCTGCGCAATTCGGTGGATCACGGCATCGAACCTCCCCAAGAGCGAGTGGCCGCAGGCAAAGCTGAACGCGGCCGCATCGTGCTTGAGGCCCGGCAGGAAAAAGGCGAGGTCATCATCACTGTTTCAGATGACGGACGCGGGATCGACATCGAGCGCGTGAAACAATCCGCCATTAATAAGGGCATCTTGCGCGAGGCCGAGGCCGCCAGCCTATCTGATACCGAAGCGATTGAGCTCATCTTTGAATCGGGGCTCTCAACTGCGGAGGTTGTGAGCGACATCTCTGGCCGTGGCGTGGGTATGGACATCGTCCGCAACAATATCGAGAAGCTGAACGGAACTGTAATGGTGGAGACCCGGCCAGGCCAGGGCACGGAGTTCACGATTACCCTTCCTCTCACCCTGGCGATCCTTCCTGTACTGCTCGTGAAAGTCAGCCAAGCCACCTACGCGATTCCACTGGCGGCCATCGACGAGACAATGAAGATCTCTCCCGATTCGATCCAGAGCGTTGACGGAAAATCCACCATCTTGCTACGGGGCAAGGTCCTTCCTCTCGTTCGATTGGGCGAATTATTCAATACCAGCAATGGAACCCACAGGGCCAAAGACGAGTACATCGTGGCGGTCCGGGCAGGACGAAACAGCCTGGGCCTCGTAGTCGACGGCTTCATCCGTAAGCAGGAAGTAACCATAAAGAATATTGGAGATCTTGTGGGCAAGGCGCAGGGAATTTCCGGAGCCGCGATCCTGGGTGATGGTCAAGTTGCCCTGATCCTTGATGTAGCTGGGGTCGCACGCCTGGCAGCAAGTACCCGCACAAGCACAGAAGCGCCAGTGAATACGCCGAGCAAGGAAAAGGCAACCGAGACATGAGTGATTCAGCCAATACATTCAACGCACATTTGCTCTCCATCTTGGAAATCATGGCCCGTGAGGGTGTGAAGAATGCCGCCAGAGGACTGTCTGGCATGACAGGCGAACAGGTAGCTGTAGAAGAACCCGAGGCTGCATTAGTCTCCTTTTCAGAATTGCCCAATTTGGTGGGTGGACCCGAACAAGAAGTCGTCGGGATCTATCTCCTGATTGAAGGCGAGATGTCAGGTCAGATCATGCTCATCCTGCCGATCGATCAAGCTCTTGAACTCACTGATCTGGTCCTGGACCGGCCAATCGGAACAGCGAAAGCGCTAAGTTCAATGGAACGGTCCGCGCTCGCCGAGGTCGGAAATCTCACCTGTTCCTTCTTCTTGAACTCCATTTCAGCGCTGACCGGTCTGTCGGCACGCCCCTCGCCCCCTGCTGTCATGATTGATATGGCTGGTGCCATTCTCGACATTGTTGTAATCACAGCCGGCGGCGTTGGTGATCACATTATTGTTCTCCGTGCCTCTTTCACCAAAGGGGATCGCGAGGTGCAATCACAGTTTTGGGTCATCCCCGAATCAAGCGTATTGACAGCCATTGCCCGGCGCGGATGGGCACCAGATGGAAAAACCAAATGATGATTCAACCATCGCCGTGGGCCTGGGCGAAATAAGAATTTGCAGCGATCCATCGAAGGTCCTGGTTGCCTACGGCCTGGGATCTTGCATCGGCCTGGGAGCGTATGATTCCTATCGCAGGATCGCTGGCCTATTGCACGCGGTCCTGCCTATCAGCAATGGATCCGAAGGATCAACGCTCGGCAGATACGTGAACACGGGGATTCCTGCGCTGATAGCCCAAATGGAAGATGCCGGGGCCTCCAGGAACCATACCACTTTTCGCATGGTTGGCGGAGCCAACATCATTACCTCACCAGGCTTCGAGGAGCTTCTGAATATTGGCGATCGAAACATCAATATTGCGAGAAAAGTGCTAGCCGAATTGGATGTTGAGATCCTGGCGGAGGATGTGGGAGGCAATGCTGGACGCACAGTGCATCTATATATTCGCGATGGGAAAATGACAGTCCGTACTTTGGGTCAGGGAGAAAAGGAACTCTAGGCCAACCGGCCAGGGACAAAAGGCGGCATGCGGAATCGATTGGACGCCGAAAGCGAGTCGCTTTCCATGGTCGCCAATCCATAAAATCTCCGCCAGCTGCGGTGAAATGCAAGGATGCATTCACCCTCAGCGATCAAGGTGGGGAATCACGCTAAGGAGATGCATAGATGGCAAAAATCCTTGTTGTCGATGACGCCGAATTTCTGCGGGTACGCATCAGCAAACTGCTAACCGAAAACGGCCATGAAGTGATCCAGGCAGAGAATGGGGCCAAAGCGATTGAGATGTATCAATCCGAAGCACCCGACATCGTGCTCATGGATATCACCATGCCAGAGATGGATGGGCTGGAGGCACTCAAGCAAATCACTTCCAGCGATCCTGCAGCGCGCATCGTGATGCTCACCGCGCTTGGCCAGGAATCGGTCGTCATGGATGCGATCAAGGCCGGCGCGAAGGATTTCGTAGTCAAACCGTTCGAGCCGGATCGCGTTCTGGCTGCTCTAGACAAGGCACTTGCATAATCACATGTCACCATCTTCATCAAGGCAAGCCCGGAAAGCACGGCCAATCCGAATCCTGATCGTTGATGATTCGGCATACATGCGCTACACCATCAGCAAGCACTTGAGCGCGAGGCCGGGATTGGCAGTTGTGGGACTTGCTCGCGATGGAGAGGAGGCCCTGAGACTCGTCCCGGAGTTGCAGCCGGATGTCATTACGCTCGATGTCGAAATGCCTCGTATGGATGGGCTTTCGGCCCTGAGCGAAATCATGGCCAAGCATCCGACGCCGGTTGTCATGCTGAGTTCACTCACAAAAGAGGGAACGGACGTGACAATTCAAGCCCTGACCCTCGGAGCAGTGGACTTCATCGCCAAGCCGGATTCGAAGGCCAACGTGACAGCTGTCATGGATGAGCTCATCGAAAAGATCAAGAGCGCTTCCCAGGCCCGCATCCGGAAAATCCCGCGACTCCTCAGGCGGGTCACCAGGACGGAGCCATTGAAACCGACCCTCCGTCCATTCCGCAGGAAGGACAAAGTCGTCGTCATTGGAACATCCACTGGTGGGCCCAAAGCCTTGAAGACCCTCTTGCCCGCGATACCCCCAGATCTCGAGGCCGCCATACTCATCGTACAGCATATGCCCGCAAGATTCACTCGCTCCCTGGCCGAGCGGCTGAATATGCTCAGCCCACTCCTCGTCAAGGAGGCTGAACCGGAAGAGCCATTGGAGGCTGGGAAAGCCCTGCTCGCTCCCGGTGGATTTCACATGACCGTGGATGAGGATGCGAAGATCCAACTGGACAAGAATCCACCCATGCATGGCGTACGGCCGGCCGTAGATGCAACGATGGCCAGCGTCGCGCATCACTTTCCCGGCACATCCATAGGCGTGGTCCTGACAGGGATGGGACGCGATGGCGCAAACGGATCAATTCTGATCCACGACGCCGGTGGACACATCATCGCCGAAGCAGAAGAGACTTGTGTGGTATGGGGCATGCCCAGAAGTGTTGTGGAAGCAGGTGTTGCGGATCGAGTACTTCCTCTACCGAAGATCGCCAAGGAAATTGAACGTTCTGTGAGAGAAGGCTGGTGCATTTCTGCCCAATGTGCAGGTTCAAAGGGAAACCCAATGGATGAATTAACCTACACAGATATTAAGACAACGGTGCGAGAACTTCTCGACCTGAATCTTGAATGCTATAAAGAAAAGCAGATGCATCGCCGGCTTGAAGCTTGGCTTGCAAGAGCAGGAGCGTCGGATTGGCATCAATACCTCGCCCAATTGCGCAATGAGCCAGAAGAACTCATCCGCTTCCGGAATTATCTGACCATCAACGTATCCTCCTTCTTCCGGGATCCCGAGCGCTGGGAAACACTAAAAACCGAAATCCTGCCCAAGCTCCTGCAAGACCCACACGTGAGTGCCCAAGAAGGTTTACGAATCTGGAGCGCCGGTTGCTCTGTGGGCGCAGAGCCCTACTCACTTGCTTTCTTGCTTGAAGAGCTCGCCCCATTCAAGCAGCACTACATCCTGGCGACCGACTATGATCGAGGCGCGCTGAAGATCGGGCAAGACCGAGGACCATATACCGAGGAGAATCTCAAATCACTCTCGCCCGAGATGATTCGGGAAATGTTTGAAAGCCCCGATCCACCCTGGTACGTCAAGAAACGTTTAGCGCGCTGGGTGCATTTCAAGGAACACAATCTCTTCACCGATCCGACTGAGACTCACTTCGATCTAATCGTTTGCCGTAACGTCGTGATCTACTTCAACGCCGAGGTCAAAGATGCCCTGTTCCGCAAATTCCATCACGCATTACGCGATGGAGGGTATCTATTCCTTGGGGGAACGGAATACATCATGCGCCCCCAAGATTTCGGACTCAGTCACATAAGTACATGCTTCTATAGAAAGGGCGAAAAATGATACGCCTATCGAACGCACGAATCACACCGCAATCCCAATGATATGGAGGACTCCACATCTAATGCTCGCGCAATGCTGAAATCCCATCCTTGGGCATATGGGCCATAGGGAGGAAGAACATATGAACGTGAAATTCATGAATCCGTTCCTCGAAGCAGCGAAAGAGGTATTGCAGGCAGAAACCCAGGTCACGGTCACCCGCGGGACTTTATCCCTGGAAAAATCAGATCTGACCGGACATGAGGTAACTGTCATCCTCAGCCTTGTCGGCGAGGTGCAAGGGGTTGTCCTCTACGGTCTTTCCATACAAACATCACTGGCCCTGGTCTCGCGTATTATGGGGCAGGCTTTCACCAGCTTCGATGATTTGGCGCGCAGTGGCATCGCAGAGCTCGGGAATGTGATCACCGGACAGGCGAGCATCAGACTCGCTGAGGCCGGATTCGCATCAAATATCACCCCGCCCACGCTCGTCCAGGGAAAAGGAGCAAAAATCTCTACCTTGCAATTCCCACGTATTGTTGTTCCCCTGATGACGGAGGTTGGCGTGCTAACGGTTCACATCGCCTTGCGCCAGACACCGGCGAATGCCAGCTCCGACGTCTTTGTCCCTCTCCTGCCAAACGCGGGCCTCTGAGCGTATTTCAACCAGAATCGTGCGATGAAAGGATACTAAAGGATGAACATTAGATTTCTAAACCCCTTCGTCGAATCTGCGTACGAGGTGATTGCGGTTGAGACGGGCATCAAGATGCAGCGAGGTGAGCTGAACCTGCTCCACAGCGACTACATTACCAATGATGTCACGGTTATCATCAGCCTGGTGGGAGACGTGGAGGGCAACGTTTTCTACAGCATGAACCAGCAAACAGCCGTTGCACTCGCTTCTTCCATGCTCTCGGAGCATATCGATTCCTTCGACAGCCTCGCGCAGAGCGGCATCGCAGAGCTCGGGAATGTCATCACCGGCCGAGCGAGCATCAAACTCTCAGAGGCCGGATTCGAAGCCAACATCTCTCCCCCGACGCTACTGACGGGCAGCGGAGCCATCATCTCCACTCTGGACTTCCAACGTCTGGTTGTGCCGATGGACAGCGAACTTGGAAGGATCGAAATCCATCTTGCCTTGCGACAATCTGTGAGCACGGGCAAGAAAGCATCCGAGATCGCCACACCACCAAGCCCATTGCCGAATTGATCCGATTACGAGTGCATCCGATGGAGGGCTCTCGGATCCTGAACCATGCAAAGCGAACGACGAACCAGTCCGGGCACATACCTCAGGACGAGAGAATGGACTGGACAGATATTCTTTTCCATAGTGGGCGAGGGGATGATTGCAGCTTTCATCGCCCAAGCAGAATCTGATTCGATTGACCTTCGTTCCATTTGTCATCCTGGCTGCCCCCTCGAATCATATGGCATGCCAATCAAGGCCTCAGCGGGGATTTTCTTGGGAGCAACGGGCACGCCTCCTCATAGCCAGCCGGGACGGGTGACCTTTGATCCTCTGCATCCCTTTTTACGCCCACTTTAGATCTCCTTCATCCTCGATTTACATACTTGCGCAGCCACCCAGCATATGCTCAGGAATGAAATGGCGATCCCAATCGCACATGTACTGACGTATTTCCTGGGTCTCACGCGCATTCTGGCAATGATCGTCCATATCCCGATGATTGCCGGCAGACTTGTGCCAAACCTTGTAAAGGTCGGCGTTGGTATTCTGCTGGCCATTACCATCCTGCCGCCGGCAACGCTTGAGCATGTCGAAATGATGAACACCTTCTTGGAGCTCACGATCGCAATTGGTCGCGAGATTCTCATCGGCAGCCTTGTGGGATTCGGAGCAACGCTCACATTCGGCGCGGTGCAAATCACGGGCGAGATTATCGGCTTGGGGAGCGGTTTCTCCGCCGCCCACATCCTGAATCCGATCTTCGGGACCTCTGACACGATCACAAACCAATTCTTCGGAATGGTCTCTGGGCTGTTGTTCCTGGTAATCAACGGGCATCTCCTCTTTCTTATGGCCGTGCGCCAGACGTTTGACATATTGCCTCTGAACCAGCCTCTTCCCTCGCTCTCCCTCGACAGGTTGATCGCCTTGGCAGGAGATCTGATCACCACCGGCGTCCATCTCGCTCTACCAGTCCTGGCTGCACTTCTGCTTACAGACATCACGCTGGGCCTATTGGCAAGATTGGCCCCTCAGATTCAAGTCTTCTTCCTGGGTCTGCCACTCAAGCTCAGCGTTACGCTCATCTCCCTGGCACTCACTCTCGGCTTCCTATTCCCCGCATTGGGCGATATCTTCCGAACTTTGGGCCCGCGCTCACTCGGGCTGCTTGGGTACTGATCAATGTCTGAAAGGACCGAAGCCCCAACCCCGAGGAAGCTCCAAGAGGCGCGCGAGCAAGGCCAGGTCGCCCGCAGCCAGGAGTTAAACGCCGCGGCCAGTCTCCTGGTGGGAATTCTGCTGCTCGGCGGGCCAGGCCGGATGCTTGTGCTTAACCTTCAAAACTCGCTGTCCGAAATGCTCTCGATTATTCCTTCCATTCCCATCTCAAATCCCTCGCTCGCCGACATCAGCTTGAGCGTCCTGTTGCCTATTCTCCCCAGCTTCGGCACGATTCTTTTCGGACTGCTTTTCACCGGCGTTGCCGTTACTATCGCCCAGACAGGCCTTCTGTGGTCCTCAAAGAGACTCACACCTGATTTGAGTCGACTAAATCCGATTCAAGGTCTGAAAGGCCTTATCTCTGGGCGAGGGCTATTTGAGCTGGGGAAGGCGCTCTTGAAATTGGGTATCGCCGGATGGGTAGCCTATAGCTTCCTCCGCAGCAACGGAGGGGCGCTCATCGCGCTCGGCGGCATGGATTTCCGGGCCGCGCTCGCCCAATGCACAACCCTGGCCCGCAGCCTGGCCTTACGCATCGCCAGCGTATATCTGATCCTAGCCATCGGCGACTACGCCTATCAGAAATGGCACTACAAACGTTCCTTGCGCATGACAAAAGAGGAGGTCAAAGAAGACCTCAAACGAAGCGAAGGAGACCCATTGCTGCGGCAGCGCGTGCGATCCCAGCAGCGTCGTCTGGCACGTCAGCGCATGATGGCCAATGTACCCAAGGCGGACGTGATCATCACCAACCCCACCCATCTGGCAGTCGCCGTCCGCTACCAAGCCGAGATCATGCAGGCCCCGCGCGTGATCGCGAAAGGCGCCTACCGCATCGCCGATCGCATCGTAGCCCTGGCGAAACAGCATCACATTCCCATCGTTCAGAATATCCCCCTCGCACGCGCCCTCTATCGCAGCGTCGCCGTCGAGGAGGAAATCTCCCCGGATCTATACCTGGCAATGGCCGAGGTCCTCGCATACGTATACAGACTGCGAGCCACCAACCGAGGCTTGCCCGCTCACTCGCAATCCTCTCCGAATCGACCGCGAGTAGGAGGCAATCCCAGAGCAAGAGGGGGCTCAGTCCAAGAAATCAAGAGAGAGGCTGCGTATTAGACCATGAGCACCAACAGCGAGGCACTGCAAGGCTTTCGGATCGAAACTATCCTGCGTTCACAAGACGCTGTGCTGGCTCTGGCGCTGATCTTCATCATCGGGATGATGATCGTTCCGCTTCCACCAATCCTGATGGACTTGCTTGTAGTTCTCAATTTGGCGATCTCTCTTGGCATCCTGCTGATCTCCATGTACATCGGCTCCCCGATGGATTTCTACGTCTTCCCAACCGCGCTGCTGCTGGTGACTCTATTGCGATTAGGGATCAATATCTCTGCCAGCCGGTTGATCCTGCTGAGCGGCAATGCTGGAAAGGTGATCTCCACTTTCGGCGATATGGTCGTTGGTGGAAATTACGTCGTCGGCGTGGTGGTCTTTCTCATGCTGATGATCATCCAATTCGTCGTCATCACGAACGGCGCCGGCCGCGTGGCCGAGGTGGCGGCACGTTTCACACTCGATGCGATGCCGGGAAAGCAACTATCCATTGACGCCGATCTGAATGCAGGGCTCATCGATGAAGAGGAGGCCCGCCGCAGACGGGCGGCGATTGAGGCGGAAGCCGATTTCTATGGGGCAATGGATGGCGCAAGCAAGTTCGTGCGCGGTGACGCCATCGCCGCGGTGGCGATCGTGCTGGTAAATATTTTCGGCGGCTTCATCATCGGCATGATCCAGCGAAACCTGACAGCGATGGAGGCGCTCCAGACCTATACCTTGCTCACCGTGGGATCGGGCTTGGTCGTTCAGATACCCGCCGTCTTGATTTCCACCGCCGCCGGATTGATCGTCACCCGCTCGGCCTCCGAGACATCGCTCGGCTCGGACATGGCTGGGCAATTATCGAATGTCGGAGCCTTGTTCGCTGTGGCAGCTATCATGTTCGCGCTAAGTCTCGTCCCCGGCTTGCCCAAACTGCCGTTCGTGCTTGTCGGAAGCGGCATGTCGGGGCTCTCCTACGCCGTGTGGCGCACCAGCGCTCGCGCGAAGGAAGCACCCGCCCCTACCCCCGCCTCCGAGGAACCAGAGAGCCCCGAAGATATGATGAGGTTACTGGTGGTCGATCCCCTGCAATTGGAGATCGGCTACGGATTGATCCCTCTCGTGAGTGAGGATCGTGTCGACAATCTACTGCATCGAGTCACGGGTTTGCGACGTCGCTTTGTCAACGAGCTCGGACTGGTGCTTCCAATGGTCCGCATCCGTGACAACCTGCGTCTGCCCCCCAATGGCTATCGAATAAATATCCGAGGTGAGGAAGTGGCTCGCGGCGAATTGCTCCTCGACCACTACCTCGCCATCCCAGGCTCCGGAACGGACGAGACGATCCCCGGAATCCCCACGACCGAGCCCGCCTTCGGTCTGCCGGCGACATGGATCACTGAGGCAGAGAAAGGGCGCGCGGAGTTGCTCGAATATACCGTCGTTGATCCTCTCTCGGTCCTCAGTACGCATCTGGCTGAAGTGATCCGCGACCACGCACCCGAGCTGCTGGGACGCCAAGAACTGCAAGAGATGATCGATCGCATCAAGATGGAGCAGCCCGCGGTCGTTGAAGGCTTGATTCCCGAGATCCTCTCCCTCAGCGACGTACATGCCGTCTTGAGGAACCTTCTGCGAGAACGGGTTCCCATCCGCGACCTGGCGAAGATACTTGAGGTCCTCGCCACCAATGGACCGGTGACCCAGGATCCCAATATTCTTTGCGAGGCGGCGCGCCAGAGTTTGGCCAGGACGATCTCGAATCAATACCGCGATGAAAATGGCGTCATTCACGCCATCACGCTGGCGCCAGATCTGGAGAGCAAGTTGAAGGAATGTCTGGTAGCCGAGGAAGGGACTCTCCGCTTCCAAATGGATCCCGGCCTAGCGCAGTCGATCCTCAACAACACCGGCGCGCAGATGGAGCGTCTGGCACGCAGCAAGCATATGCCCGTCCTGCTTTGCGGGCGGGAGATTCGGCTGGCCTTTCGACGGTTCACCGAACGCGCCCTGCCCAACCTGGCTGTGCTGGCTTTCTCGGAGATCAGCCCAGGCACGCAGGTCAAAGGCTATGGGATTGTTGAGAACCCAATGACGATGCTGGCCGACCCGCGAGGAGCGACGACATGAGGCCACATACCTTCCGGGCAGCAACCATGGCGGAGGCACTTGAGGAAATCCAAGAGACGCTCGGTCCAGACGCACTGATCCTCTCGGTGCGAGAGGTTCCCGGTGGTCCTGCGTGGCAGATATGGCGCGGCCGCGCTGTGGAGGTCCTCGCCTTTCCACCGGAATCGACAAACCTGCCAGCAGAGACAGAAAAGGTGGTGCCCACGCCCGACCCGCATGATGTGCAGCGGCGTGGTGCAGGAAACCTGACGCAGACCATGGAACCGGAGCAGGAGCCTCCCCTTCGCGCCATGCAGGCCCGGCTCCAAGCGCAAGGCCTGGATGATGAGCTCCTTGCACGCGCAATCTACACCTGCAGATCTGTCCTCGGTAAGGAATCCCCAATGGAGCGGTCAAGAGTTGCTCAGCACCTCAAGCTCCAATTGATGGCCCAATTGCGTGGCATGAAGCCCGGGCGGATTGAGAAGGACAGGCTGATCTTCCTTATCGGAGGGCATGGTGTGGGAAAGACGACCTTGGCCGCAAAGATCGCGAAATACCAAATGGAACGCTTCGGCAAGAATGTGGGGTGGATCAGCACCGATACATACCGCATCACCTCGATTGCCCAAGCCCGTTGCATGACCGAAGCGCTCGGCGTGCCTCTGGAGATCGTCTATGCCCCTGAAGATCTCGAAGCCGCCATAGCCGACTTTGAGAACATGGACCTGATCATCGTCGACACCAACGGCTGCAACCCTGCCGTTGAGCGCGAGCTGATCGAACTGGGCGCATTTCTCGATCCCTTCCCCCAGGGCTCGCGCTACTTGGTTTGCCCGGCGACCGGCAAGGATACCGACCTCAACCATGCTGCGGCTGCGTTCCGAATGTTCCAACCCATAGGCATGATCCTTACGAAACTGGACGAGACGCTCGCACTCGGTAGCGCCTACAACATCGCGTGGCGGTCCGAATTGCAGCTCATTTACTTTAGCTATAGCCCCGGCATTATGGAGGGATTCGAGCCGGCCGATCCCGAAGCGCTCGTCGACGCCCTATTTGGCAAGAGAGTTCTTCGATGAAACCGCAAACGAATCCGACCATGAAACCAGACGTACACAGCGCAAGTCATCGCTCTCCAATCTTGATTGAGAGCGCGCTCGCTGTTTCGAAGATTTCCATTCTCGTCACCGGCATATCAACCGCGGTTCTTTCGGCTCTCGCCGGGGCTCCGATTTTCATCATCGCGCTCCGTAGCGGCGTGGCGATCATCGGGCTTGGCTTGATTCTTTGGGCGATGAACTATGCCCTCGCTCGAGCAACACTGCGGAGTGTACGAGAGCAGATCGAGAAAGCGCTCCAGGCTGACATTCCGCAGGGTTCATCCACAGAATGGGAAGCCTAAGGACAGGTGGAATGCGCAAGTATCAATGCCTTCGAGAGGTAGTGGGGCATGGTGAATCAATCGGATGACCTTGCACTCCTCCAGCGTTTTCTGAAAACGCGCTCACCCCAGGCGCGGGAAGATTTGATACTGAGGTATGTACCCCTTGTCTACTATGTCCTCGGCCGAATGGGGATCTCGCGCGAAATCGGGGAGGAATACAGCGATTTGGTCAGTCGCGGCCTGTTGGGCCTGATCGACGCGGTCGACCGCTTCGATCCGAGCTTTAAAACGAAGTTCAGCACCTACGCCACACTGCGTATTCGGGGCGAGATCCTGGACCATCTCCGATCCCTGGACTGGCTTCCCCGGGCGGCCCGCAAGCGTTCCCGGGAGGTGAAAGCCGCCGTGGAAGCTTTCTGGAGCGAGAACCATCGTGAGCCTACCGATAAGGAAATCGCAAACTGGATGGGCATAGATGTCGCACAGGTGCGCCAGGCCCTCAGCGATGCCAGCAGAGTCATCATCTCATTGGACGGGCTCCCATTCTCTGAAGAGGAAGGAGACACCAGCTTCCATGAGCTCGTAGCCGATACGGAACAAGTGGATCCAGAGGAGCAAACAGATCGTGAGCTCCAGAAATCGCAATTGATAGCTGCAATATCGCAACTCTCCGAGCGGGAGCAGCTAATTCTTTCGCTTTACTACTACGAGGAATTGACCATGAAAGAGATCAGTCAAGTACTCGGAGTTTCCGAATCGCGCATCTGTCAATTGCATGCGAAAGCCATCATGGGGCTTCAGGCCCAACTTGCGCAGGCTAACCGCCGCGAAGACAAGACGGGACAGCAAGAGCCAGGGATCCAAAAGGCATCCCTGCTTGATCAGCACATCGAAAGTTCACACGGGAGAGAGCTGTGATGAAGATCTCACAAGAACTGCTATCGGATACGCTCAAGCTCGTCTCCCTTGCGCGCGAGGCTGAACTCAAACAGGGCCGGCGCCATCACGCGAGCCGCTTGGAGAGCGTGGAGGAGCGCCTTCGAGGCATTGTCACGGAAAGTCACAAGGCCTCAAGACCAGCCCGCTCCAGTGAAATCATGCAGAATGAGAGTTTCCAGACGCTTTTGGCCACAGTTCAGTCGAGTGCCCTCCGCCAATCCCCTTCACAGGATCCACTCGTCAAGATGGAAGTGATCAGGGCAATGGCGGCAAGCGGGATGTCAGAGGCAGAGATCGCCCGGCATTTGGGAGCCAGCCGTGAGGAAGTGCGCCTGGCTGTGAAACTGCAACGCAGGATGCCAGGCAAGACGGGGGCTTTGCGATGAATCGTGGACTATACTCCGCCGTCTCAGCCATGCTGGCCAATCTGGCCCGCCAGAGCGTTCTAACACACAACATTGCCAATCTTGATACGCCTGGCTTCAAACAATTGACGCTATCGCTCCAGGATTTCATGAGCGTGCCCGTGGCCAGCCAGGCCGGTGCTCAACAGAGGACACCTGTCCATCAGAGTGAGGGGCTGATACGGCTCCTGAACATGACGGAGCCATCCGCGGTCGGGAGCCTCGGGCTGGGCGTCGAAACGGCGCCTGAGAGAACCGATTTCACCGGCGGGAGCCTGGCCTTCACGGGTCAGCCCCTCGACTTGGCCATCCAGGGCAACGGATTCTTCCGCCTGAGCACTCCGGAGGGTGAGCGCTTCACACGAGACGGCCGTTTGAGCCGTGATGTCGACGGCCGTCTGGTGAGCGTGGACGGATATGCGTTGCTGGATGCAAATGGGAACGAGATTCTTCTCCCAGACGGCATCCCCACCGTGACCCCCGAAGGCGAGATCATCGTGAATGGCGCGACAATTGCCACTTTGGAATTGACTGTCTTTGAAGATCCATCCTCTGAGTTGGAACGCGGCGAGGGCAACTGCTTTCTTGCATTGAGCCAACCAACAGGCACGGATCGAGGCACGATCCATCAGGGCTATCTGGAGGATTCGAACGCCAATTTAGTTGAACTGATGACCCGTATGGTCGCAGTCGGCAGGGCATACGAGGCAGCACAGCAGTTGGTTAAAGTCCAGGACGAGCTGCTGGGCAAGGCAATTTCAACTCTCGCACGTATCTAGGAGAAGGATATTCGGAAATGGCGCACTCCCTGCATCAGATCCTGCAAATCGCTCAAAGCGGCATGCTTGCCCGCTTTCTCGAACTCGATGTGGTCAGCCATAATTTGGCCAACATTTACACACCCGGCTACAAAGCAAGCCGCGCCAATTTCCAAGAATTGCTGACCAACGCCCATAAGGGCGGGGTTATGCTGCGCTCCACCACAGCAGATGCCACCCAGGGGAGCATCCAAATCAGCGACAACCCGCTGGATATCGCCATCCAGGGTGACGGCTTCTTTGCGGTCCACCTTCCGGACGGACGCATCGGCTACACACGTGCAGGCCGCTTCACCCTGGATGAGAACCAGCGCATTATCACTGAAAATGGTTTCGCTCTCGATTGGCAGGGGGACGTTCCACCCACCACAGAGGCCATTCAGGTGAAACCGGATGGAGCCGTGCAGGTGCTGGTCGGAGGCACCTGGACACCCGTAGGGAACATCCAGCTCGTGCGCTTCTCCAATCCCTCCGGATTGCTGGAATATGGCCAGAATATTAGGCTGGAGTCGGAGATCTCGGGACCGGCCCAGAGAGGGACACCCGGCCAAAATGGATACGGAGCCCTGATCGGGGGCGCCATAGAAGCTTCAAATACCGATTTTGCGCGCGAGATGATCCGCATGATTGCCCTACAACGTGGGTTTGAAATATCGTTGCGTAGCTTTCAGCAGACCGACAGGATGCTCTCACTCGCCATCCGCATGCGCGGAGGATAAAGAAATCCATCTTTGGTCCGATAACAGTAGTAAGCATGCGGATGCATCGGAGGAATTTCCATGAAAATCGACAAGACCGGCGCGGAACGAATTGAATCGATGGCCGCCGGGAAGGCCCAGCAGGCGCGATCCGAGAAAGATCGCGTTGAAGGCAATGCGCCGGAGCGGGCGCACCTGACCGATCAGGCTGCTCTATCCGAACGGGCGTACTTGTTGTCAAAGGCGCACGCATCTCTGAATAGCTCCTCGGATACGCGCACTGACCTGGTGGCTTCCCTTCGCTCGAAGATCCGCTCGGGCGAATACGAGATTCCATACAGGAAATTGGCTGAGATCCTGGCCAAGTATCTCAAGCTTTAGATCCGGCCAAGGATCGCGGCCGTTTGGGTCGCCGAAGATGATCAACGATCCGCATCTATCCTGCGGTGAAAATTGAAGATGATGGAACCCGGCTGCAAATCAGATATCGTTATTGACCAGATTGAAGAATTGCTTGTCCGTCAATTCAGGAGATTGCAGAAGCTGCTCACGCTCACGAAGGCAGCTCGCGAAGCGTTACTCGCTGCCGACCCAGATCGGCTCTTGGATCTCACAGAGCAGATGAGCAAACTCCTGCACGAACTGGATGACGTTCTTGGCAGGCAGGATGCATCCCTGGAGCAGATTCTTGGGGCTGAGCCGGTTCAGGCCGATCACTCGATCATGCAGGCGATGCTTTCAGAGATCGAGCCACAAAGACGCGGGCGTCTGGAACGCCTTCGGCGTGGCTCGCTCATCCTCGCCGAAGAGATCCGCGGCCTCAACCGAGGCAATTGCGCTCTCGTCAAATCCGGAAAAGTACATTTAGATGCCCTGGCGGATTTCTTCCTCCAATGCATGCAACCGGAATTCACCTACCAACCCTTGACCTCCCCGCCGCCTGGGAAGAGAGCCGAGCTCGACTCCCCCTGTACCGATAGGTAGACCGCCATGCCATCGCTGTTCTCTGGGATCCACATGGCACTCCAATCGCTACTGGCGCATCAACAGGCGATGCAGGTCATCGAGCATAATGTCGCCAACGCAAACACGCCCGGCTACAGCCGACAGGAGGCGATTCTCAAACCCGGATCGCCCTACCCTGCGACAAGCTTCATTCGCGCTGGCCTGCCGGGCCAGATCGGAACGGGCGTTCTCGTTGACAGGGTGCAGCGTTTCCACAACGAGTTCGTAGACGAGAGGCTGCGCGACGAAAACGCTCTCTTCAGCCGTTGGTCTGTTCAAGAGCAACTCCTCCGTCACATCGAAATCGCGCTAAATGAAACCCAGACCGACGGCCTACTGGCGAAGCTCGACCTTTTCTGGGAAGGATGGCGGTCGCTGAGCACCGATCCCTCCAACCACGCCCTCCGACTGGATCTGCTCGAGCGATCCAAATCCCTGGCCATGGCCCTGCAAAACCGTGCCCAGCAACTAAGGACCATTCGAGCCGAACAGGACCTTGAAATCTCCCAAAGGGTGGCAGAGATTAATCGGCTTGCAGATCTCGTTGCCCGTCTGAACGCAGAGATCGCCAATGTCATTTCTGTTGGCGACCAGCCGAACGACCTCATGGACCAACGAGACCTGGCGTTGTCTCGTCTCGCCGCCTTAGCAGGTGCCGATTCGCACATCCAATCGAACGGCGATGTCATGGTTTCCATCGGCGGCCACGCACTCGTCACGGGCACGTCGACCTTCGAACTCCAAGCGCTCCCTGATCCCTCGAACAACAATCTGATCGGCATCACCTGGTCGGATGGCCAGAGCTATGCTGGTGTCAATGGAGAATTGGCTGGGCTGCTCGCGGTTCGGGATGGCATCCTCGTCGATCGCCTAAATGCGCTCGATGATTTCGCATCCGCGCTTGCCAGCCGCGTGAACGAGATACACCGGAACGGGTTTGGACTGAACGATGCCACCGGGTTGGATTTCTTCACCGGCAGCGACGCGCTGACTCTCCGCGTGAACGACGTTCTGGACAGCACCGAAAACATAGCCGCGGCTGGATCGCCCATGTCTCCTGGCGACGGGAGCGTCGCCGAAGCCATTGCCGATGTTCGGACGGAGCGCCTAATGACAGCTGGAACAGCGACGTTGGACCAATTCTACAGCGGCGAGCTCGTGACGCTGGGGCTCGAAATCCAGAAAGCAGAGCGCCTAGCCAACGACCGGCAGCTTGTGCTCGATAGCCTTGGCATGCAAAAGGAATCGCTCGCGGGCGTCTCTCTCGACGAGGAAGCGGCAAAGATGATCCAATCCCAGCGTGCCTTCCAAGCTGCAAGCCGTCTGATGACCACGCTGGATGAGATGCTCGACCGAATAATCAATCGCATGGGGCGCGTCGGTATTTAGCACCCGGGAGACTTCGATATGCGGGTTACACATAAGATGATGCTCGAATCCGCCATCCGCTATATGGACGAGAACCTCCAGAAGCTGACTACCCTCCAGGAGAGGATCAGCGACGGGAAAATCATCCACAGTATTTCCGATGATCCGGCCACGCTTCAAACGGTCCTGACACTGCGATCCACCCTCAGCGCGGGGAGAGCCTATCTGAACACGGCCAATGAAACAGCTGGCTGGCTGGAGGCAAATGAGACCGCACTCGCCGCGGCGATCGATACGACCTCAAGAGCGCTCGACCTGGCCTTGTTGGGCATATCGGACACCAGCGGATCTGTTGAGCGACAGGCACTGGGCTCTGAGATAGGAGGCCTGCTTTCCACGGCACTGGGTATTGCCAACAGCACATACAACGGAAGCTATATCTTCGCCGGGTTCCGCACCCAAACCAAACCCTTCGAGATCATCGCGGGAACGCCCGATACGGTCGCCTATCTTGGCGATACCGGTACTATCGTACGTTCCCTCAGCCCTGGCATTGATATGACCGTCAACATCGATGGCGATGCTGTGTTTACGCCTGTTCTCAGCGCGCTAATCGGCGTCCGGGACGCTCTCATGTCCGACGACACTGCCACGCTCCAAAGTGAGACTCAAAGCTTGCGCGACGCGCTGGAAGCCCTGAAGGAAACTCGCACGGTCAACGCCGCCAGACAACGCCATCTAGAAAACATCATCGAACGAATTGAGCAAGCTCAAATCGACCTGAAGAGCCTTCTTTCTGAGAGGGAGGACGCAGATTTGGCCGAGACCATTTCCCTGTTCCGCAATCAACAGACGCTCTACAATGCTACGCTGGAAAGCGGCCGCATCGTATTGAACACGCCCAACCTTTTCGAATTGATGGGCTGAGAACCCGAGCAAGTGCTTCATTTCAGATGGCATTCATCATGGACAGCTGCCCACTCTGTACAGGCTTGGTCACACAGCAGGTCGCGAGGACAGAAAACCGAACATCCTTCTTGGAAGCACTGGCTGCACAACCCGAACTCTTCTTCCCCAAAGGGTTGATAGGTTTCGAAGATTGCAGGCGGTTCTCGCTCGAATTGCTCGAAGATGTGCCCTGGATTCTGAATATGCAGTGTCTTGATGCGCCTGGTGTCTCGTTCTACATTTCCGATCCAAGCATTTGGCGGCCGGATTACCGATTTGAAGTCCCAGAGCGCGATCGCCAAACGCTTGGCGCAGATGATGGGCAAGGCCTGCAGGCTGTCGTGATCCTGAACGTAGACGTCGGAGCGCGTAGCATTACCGCCAACCTGCTCGGTCCACTGATCATCAATCCGCACACAATGCGCGGCCTTCAAGTCATCCAATCCAACAGCAATTACAGCACCAGAGAGCCCATCCTGGGGCCTTCGCGCCGGATCTTCTTTCCAAATGGCTTGATCGGGTTACCGACCTGGCGAAATTTCACAATCCGCCGCCTTGAAGCGGCCCCTCCGCTGAGAACTCTCGATTCACAGGAAGACGCCTCACTTTCCTTCCTTATCGTCGACCCTATTTGGGTGGATCCAAGTTACCAGCCGCAAATATCGGATGCGGCGAAATCGACGCTTGAGATTAAGGATGCGGAGGAGATCGAATGGTACTGCATCTTGAGCATTGCTTCCGATGGGAAGGTCACAGCTAACCTGCTCGCGCCGCTGGCGATCGCACGCCGCTCAGGACGGGCCTGCCAAGTCATCCAGACCGGCTCTTGCTATACCGTTGACCATCCATTGGCATAATCCTGCGCGGACAAGTGAGGTGCAGATTGCTCGTCTTGACCCGCCGTAGCCATGAGAGCATCATCATTCAGGAAAACATTATTGTCACAATCCTGGCGGTCGAAGGTGACCGCGTTAAATTGGGCATTGACGCGCCACAGGATGTGAACATATTCCGGCACGAGCTTCTTGAAGCGGTGCGCGAAGAGAATTTGGCCGCCGCTCAGTGCGCTGAGATCTCGAATCGTTCCACATTGCTTGCCCTGAGCGCAACGTTTAGAAACACAATGGAGAAAAATGCCGAAGAGCCCTCGAAACCACCCGCTCAAGCAGCATGCAGTTCATCCTGATGAGCTGCACCCTGCGCACGCAGAGACGCCACCCTCTCTGAAACCTGATGCCGCCGTGCATAACCCACATGAGCCACACGTGAGCTTCCACTCAGGACTGATCGCAAGCCTTACTTCCCGATTCGGCTGATCCGGACTCCTCCAATCTTCGACTATGTGCCTGCTCCCGAATGGCATAGAGATAGGCAAACACCTCCGCCACAACACGGTAGAAATGTGGCGGGATAGCTTTGCCGATATCGACGCTCGCGAGCGCGGCCACCAGCAGAGTATCCTTCCGGACGGGAATCTGATATTTGTGAGCGAGGGCTAGGATCTGATCCGCCAGAGCACCGTCTCCCTTCGCGAGTACTCGCGGAGCTGTGTCTCTGTGCGGATCATAGCCCAGCGCCACGGCGCGCCTTTTCTTATGCAACGCCCGAATGCCTCCCGGGCTCACACCTGAAGATCAAGGTCCCCTTCATGCGGCAATGCCCTCCCCTCGGAGAGCAGCTCCTCTTGCATATCGACTTCGAAATGGACAGGGTCCAGCCTGTACCCCAGGCTCTCGATCGCCTCCTGGAAGGTCGGCATTGCCTCACAGGCGATTTTCAGCAGCCAGGGCGAAGGTGTGCTGATGCGTGCCCTCACAACCTGTTTCATGAGAAGCAAATCGACGCAAACTGACTGTGCATCCAGCAGCTCCATTTCGATCTGGATCCTGAAGTACTCTTCCTGCCATCCATGGTCGTCGCCCTCCGGCTCCGACGCGATGCGCATCCGGGCAGTATGCCATTCACGGTGAGATTTGACTCCAGCTGCCGCTCCCCCCGGCAGCCAGACCGGCAGCTCAACTTCGACCCAGGAGCCGCCCTGGGTGGCCTTTTCCGGCCTGATGTTTCCCAGATGCACACGCCCTAGGTGTTCGAAAAAAGCATCGATTTCTTCTGCTGCCTCGGTCAGGCCGGCATTCCATAATCGATGGCGGATCAAGGCCAAGCGTAGCAGAGGAAAACCCTCCAGATTCTCGGCATCTTCCAGGTTGGCGCCCTGGTCCAGCGCCGCCAACTCACCCTCCAGCGTCCTGGCCACGGCCGGGAAAGAGATCTCAAGCCCCTGCACAAGCAATGGGGCATCCCCACTCCACTTGATGGAGAGTCCATCAAGTGCCCGGATCGCCTCAGCTGGCAGAGACTCTGACGCAACCGCCCTCTTGCCAGGAGCCTGATTGATCCGCTTCATCAGCCTGGCGGCTATCTTCCCCAGGCCATGATCCGTTGCCTGCGCCAGGCTGAGGGACTCCTCTGTGACTGGCAATGAGACAGCCTTCAAGCGCGCAGCTGCTTCGGCCCGCTCCTTGCCCCACGATTCCTTGCCTTCCAGCGCATTTCGGATCTCGCTCACTACCTCGGCCGAAAGGTCGACACCCTTCTCCACAAGGGCACTCACGATATGCTGGTTCGGCTCATCCGGCGGCAGGCCGAGATGTTTCAGCAAGGCCGGCAGCAAGCCATCCATTCCGGCATCTGCCTTGCCCTCTGTTTCACCTCCGCCAGCAATGAGCTGCAATTCAACGTATCTTCCCTTCTGCCTCTTGACGATGAACCTCGCCTGGCGTCTGCCTTCCAAATAGGCAGCCTGATAGGGAGACGTCAGGCGGGCCACCACTCGAAAACCATGCAGAGTCAGAATGGCGTAATCCTTGGATACTTGCAGGACTTCTGCCACAACTCTCTGATTAAGACGCAGAGCCAGCTCCGAGGAATCTGGCTCTTGAAGGAAAGCGATGGATACGCCACTAACGTTATTCATCGTATCCGGTCGCCCTTGCTGGGCGCACCGACTGGGTCGGTGCGCCCAGCTCTAAGGCACAGAGCTAGCGGGCGATGTTAACCAGTTCCTGAAGCATTTCATCTGAAGCCGAGATGATGCGCGAGGAGGCCTGGAAGCCTCGCTGCGCCAGGATCATGTTGGTGAATTCCCGCCCCAGATCCACGTTGGATGCCTCAAGGTACCCGGAGGAGAGCGTCCCGCGGCCGCTCGTGCCGGCTGTGCCAATTTCCGGATCGCCACTGTTCAGCCCCGCAAGGAAAAGGTTCCCTTCGGATCGGATAAGCCCGGCGGGGTTGACAAACGATGCGAGGGCGACTTGTCCCAGCAGCCTTTGCAATCCGTTTGTGTAGGTTCCATAAATCTCACCCGTGCTGGAGATCACCGAGAAACCATTCAGCGAACCTGCCGCGACGCCATCCTGGCTTACCGAAGCGACATTGCTTGCCATCGCCAGCTGAGAGACAGAACTCATGTCGAGGTCGATGACCGTCGCCGCAGCTCCACCTGAAGCAGGGATGGTCACAGTGCCGCCGCCAGCAAGATACTGGCCGTCATTATCAAAGCTGAGCGTGCCGTTCCCGCTAGCTCCGCTGGTCGCGGTCCAATCCCAGTTATTGTCGCTCGTTTTCGTGAACTCGATGCTGATCGTATGCAGGACGCCGAGTGAATCGTAGGCACCGAAGGTCACATCTATCGCTCCTGAAGCACCGGTCGGGGATGTCGCATCCAAGTTGCCGCCCATGATGACATTCTGGGTGGCTTGGGCAATGATTGAATCCACGGGGATCTGGATGGCCCCGATCGGCCGGCCGGTATCGATGGCGGCTGCCGAGCCGCTTGTAGAGATCGCTTGCCAGCCCATGATTCGCATCCCCGTGCCTGCATTCACCAGATAGCCTTCCGAATCCATGGTGAGGGATCCTTCGCGAGAGTAGCAACGGACGTTGCCATCCTCATAGATAAAGAAGCCACCTCCCTGAATGGCCAAATCGGTTTCTTTGCCCGTGAACTGCATCGTTCCTTGAGTGAAGGCTGTGGAGATGGTCCCGAGGCGAGCGCCAAGGCCGATCTGAACTGGGTTGATGCCGCCCAGCTCGGCGGTCGGTGCTGCGCCTGCGGAGATTAGCTGCGCAAACTGATCCTGAAATGTGACCGAGCTCGATTTGAAGCCCGGCGTATTCACATTTGCCAAATTATCTGCGACGACATCCATGAATGTCTGATGCAGGCTGAGTGAACTAATCGCCGTAAACATTGAACGCAACATGATCTTGCCTCCTGGTAGGTGAAAATCCCAGGCCCCCTCCAAGAGGACCAGCCTGGGTCAGAATCAAATCCGCATGCCCCCGAGCGGCCCCCTTTCTCGGACGGAACGCTCGTGCACCAGGACCACGCTATCAATCTGTGTGAACACAGCCCCATCTCGACGTTTGGCATCCATTGCAGTAATGACCGTACGATCCTGCACGTCCACGATGAAAGCCGTGCCGTCCATCAACACCAGAGACGCTTTCCCGCCTCGATCCTTCGCTCGATCGATCGCCCGCTCCAACTCATGCAACTTGTCATTGTCTAGCTCGATCTCGCGAGTTGCCATGCGCTGGCTGGCATGGCGCGAGAAGCGCACGCGCTGCGCTCCTTCAAGCGTCTCTTGGAAACTGGCCTTCGCGCGATGCGGGCCAAGCTTGGCGAGCGGGGCCGAGTTATCTCTTGTCGGAGGATTGATCCGTATGGTTTCTCTCATGCTCAAACCTCATGTATCACGCTCTCAAACCACTCAAACGGGAAATCGCGACCGTCGATCGTGATCAGCACTTCTTCTCCCTGTCGGGCAGCGCCTTCGACCGCACCCTTGTGAATCTCCCCCTTCGGAGTCCGCACTTCCACCTGCCGCCCAACAAGTGCAATCGCATCGCCCAGCTGGATGCGGTCCCCGATCGATTCGAGGGATCCTGCGATCGCCTTCAATTCATCCAATGCGTTCAACTGTGCAAACTGGGAAAGCATCTCAGAATCGCCCATGGGTTCCAGAGGGTTTTGATGGCGCAATTGCGCCAGAAGAAGCTGCATGAATTCAGTGCTTCCCGCCTCACCAAAGCTCTGCGGCTGACGAGTTTCCCATATCTGCTGCATAGGGACTATCATTTCAACATCCATCTTCTCACCTTC
>Ga0190334_1000232_pt1 | contig 28613 bp, 28 predicted proteins | sample 48720478_MG_FD_161270 | JGI IMG/M metagenome (GOLD analysis project Ga0190334, IMG submission 161270) | Hydrothermal vent sediment bacterial communities from Southern Trench, Guaymas Basin, Mexico - 4872-04-7-8_MG | ecosystem: Environmental > Aquatic > Marine > Hydrothermal vents > Sediment ... | reverse complement strand
ATCGTCGCGGCGGACCTCGACGTCCGTTATCCCGAAAGCATCTAGCATCTTCCGCGCCTCCTCCTCGATCTGCCTGTCCTTAACGCGGAACAAGAACCTGGGGATATGCATCTTCACCTCCACCCGTAGTATAGCCGATCGATCCGGTTGATCGATCCGTGGGGCGGGCCTAGAATCGGATCATGAATACAGTCGACATCATCCGGAAGAAGCGCGACGGCGAGCCCCTTACCCGAGCGGAGATCGATCACTGGATATCCGGGACGGTCAGCGGCGAGATCCCCGACTACCAAACTTCGGCCCTGCTGATGGCGATCAGGATCCGCGGGATGGACGACCGCGAAACGGCCGATCTGACCGATGCGATGGCGAACTCGGGGGCGAGGTTCGCGCCGGGGACGTTCCCCGGCTTCTCCGTCGACAAGCACTCGACCGGAGGGGTGGGGGACACGACAACCCTCGTTCTGATCCCACTCCTCGCCGCCGCCGGCCTGACGATCGGGAAGCTCTCCGGCCGCGCCCTCGGCCACACCGGCGGGACGATCGACAAGCTCGAATCGATCCCGGGATTCCGGACCGATCTGTCGAAGGGGGAGTTCCTCGACCTCGTCAAGCGCCACCGCCTCGCCTTAGCCGACCACACCGAGGACATGGTCCCGGCCGATCGGATCCTCTACGAACTCCGCGACGTGACCGCTACCGTCGATTCCCTCCCGCTGATCGTCGCCTCGATAATGTCGAAGAAGATCGCCGGGGGGGCGAGCGGGATCGTGATCGACGTCAAGACCGGATCCGGCGCGTTCCTCCCGAAGCTGGAGGATTCCCGCAAGCTCGCTCGGGCCCTCGTCTCGATCGGGACGAGGCTCGGCCGGCGGATGGCGGCGTTGATAACCGACATGTCGCAGCCCCTCGGCCTGATGGTCGGGAACTCCCTCGAGGTGATGGAGGCGATAGACACGCTGAAGGGGAACGGCCCTGAGGATCTAACCGCCCTCTGCTGCGAGCTCGGTGCGGAGCTCCTCATGTTCGCGGAGGAGACGGATGATAGGAAAGGGGCGCTGGAGCGGCTAAATTCCCTCCTCTGCGATGGTTCAGCCTTGGCCAAGTTCGAGCAGCTTATCTTAAATCAAAGGGGGAACCCCGCTGTCATCGACGATCCCTCCCTCCTCCCCCGTGCCGCCAGGCGGGTCGAGGCCCGCGCCCCGACCGGAGGGACGATCGCAAGGCTCGATGCCCTGTCGGTCGGGCAGGCGGCGAACCTCCTCGGCGCGGGGAGGACGAAGAAGGAGGACGAGATCGATCCGGCCGTCGGGATCCAGCTCCTCCAAAAGGTGGGGGATGAAGTGGAAGGGGGGGATACCCTCGCCGTCCTCCATGTCAACGCGGAGGATCATCTCGACGAGGCGTGCAAGCTCGTCGAATCGGCCTACGAGATCGACGGGACGGGCTCCCCCCATCAGCCCCCTCCGCTGATCGTGGAGCGGATCGTCGGCTAACCGGGGCGCTCGAACGCCTCGGGGAGGAGGTCCCTGATCGTCGTCCGCACGAAGCCCCCGTCCGGGTTTCCCATCAGGATCTCGATCTCCGGAGCATGCTCGAAAATCACCTGCCGGCAGGCCCCGCACGGCCGGCAGGCATCAGAAGCGCAGGAGACGGCGAGCTTGACGAAATCGTGGTGCCCTTCGGAGATAGCCTTAAATATCGCCGTACGCTCGGCACAGATGGAGAGGCCGTTCACGGCGTTCTCTACGTTTACGCCGGTGAAGACTGCACCATCGGAACAGAGCAAAGCGGCGCCGACCGGGAACTTCGAATATGGGCAGTACGCGTTCTTTCGCGCATCGTTAGCCATCTGTAGTAGAACCTTGTCATTAATCAAAATCGAATTACCACCCCTATTTTTCCCGATATCGTGCCACTCGTTATCCCCCACCAGCCGCTCTTTTCGCTAATCGGTAAGAGGTAGGCTCCCTGCACTACAAGTCTGAGGAACGGTGGGCCAAGCTCGATCTGTGCGGAGACATGCAGAGCAAACGTTCTCCAAGCAATACCATCAAGATGCAGGGCAGCGAGCGCCTCATCAACCTCCGCCTGATAGCCGGGAGCAGTGACCGAAACGGTGGGGACGATCCCTCCTTGAATGAGGTCGACGCCCGCTCCAAGCTCGATCCCAGCAACCAATAGATCAAGGTGCTTTGCAAATTCGCTTGTTAGTTTGAATGCGGATAGCTGAAGATCGGCGGTCACGTTCGCCGTCTCTCCCGCAACGTCAATCTCCACGTCAGAGATGATCGGCTGCGGAATGCTATAGCCGGCCATATCGGCAATCCCTCGCAGGATCGAATCGTTGATCATCCCACCCGAGAAGACGAGCCTGTCGATGAGGATGAACGGAAGGCCGATCTCGATCGCCCCCCCTACAAGCGGAATGGGGAAGTACTCGATCGGGTATGTCTCCTCGATATCGGCCAAGCTCGCGCTTAAGTCCTGCAGGATCTGAGTCGCGTCAGAGCCGGTTACGCCAAGTGCCGCAAGCGCGTCACCCGCCGCCTGGGGAACCATCCCGAACGGTCCGGAGAGGTCGACCGTGCAGACCGACAGGTCCAAACCGATCCCTCCGGGAAACGCAGCGAAGGAGGAAAGGAGGAGGATTCCCCCGAATACCACTCCCCTTGCCAGTGCAGCATTCTTCCTATTCATTGTTTTCAATGGGGATCCCTCCCTTGTTTCTAGTGTCGATCCCATCCTTCCCACTCGCGACGCTTGAGGACAGCCCGCTTTATCTTCCCGCTCGTCGTCTTCGGGAGGGAGGTCACGTACTCGATCGCCCGCGGGTACTTGTACGGGGCGGTGACCCCCTTCACATGCTCCTGGAGCTCCTTCGTCAGCTCGTCGGACGGGGAATACCCCTCGGCGAGGACGATGAACGCCTTGACGATCTCCCCCCTCTCCCTATGAGGGGCGGCGACCGCAGCCGCCTCGACGACCGCCGGATGGCTGACGAGGGCGTCCTCCACCTCGAACGGTCCGATCCGGTAGCCGGAGGTGAGGATTACGTCGTCGGCGCGCCCCTCGAAGAATAGGTATCCGTCCTCGTCCATCCGAGCGAGATCCCCGGTCCGGTACCACCCGCCGGAGAACGCCTCGGCGTCGAGCTCCGGCTCGTTCCAGTATCCGTCGAAGATCGCCGGGCTGTCCGGCTTGAGGGCGATCTCTCCGACCTCACCACGCGATACCGGATTCCCCTTCTCATCGATCAGGACCACGCCAGGGCCGGGGGTAGGAAGCCCCATCGCCCCCGGCTTCACCGGCATCCCGGGGAGGTTGCAGACGAGGCAGACGCTCTCCGTCTGGCCGTAGCCGTCGCGGATCGTCACCCCGAACGCCCGCTTGAACGCATCGATCGGCTCGACGTTGAGCGGCTCGCCGGCGGAGAGGGCATCTTTTAAGGCCAGCTTATATCTTCCCATGTCGGGGAGCTGGGCGAATAGCCGGTATTCGGTCGGCGTGGCGCAGAGCTTCGTCACCCTGTACTTCTCGAGGAGCTGAAGGTACTTCTCCCCGTCGAACCGGCCGTTGTAGAGGAGCTGGCTCGCCCCGGTCGTCAGGGAGACGCCGACCGGGCTCCAGTACCACTTCGCCCAACCGGGGGCGGTCGTCGCCCAGATGATGTCGTCCTCGCTGGCATCGTACCAGTAGCGGGCTGTGACCCGGTTGTGGCAGTACATCCAGCGGTGCTTGTGGACGACCGGCTTCGGGTTCCCCGTCGTCCCGGAGGTGAAGTTGATCGTCATCGGATCGTCCGCGGTCAATCGGACCTTGGCCGGGTTCGGATCCCCTCGGCTGACGAGATCCTCGAACCGGATCCATCCCTCCCGCTCCTTTTCGCTCCCGATCAGGATAAACGTCTGAAGCGGACACTTACCGCGAGTCCCATCGACCGTATCTGCAACTGAAATATCGGCGACGATCACCTCCGCCCCGCTCACCCGGGATCGATAGGCTATCTCCTTCTCCTTCAGCATCTCCGAGCAGGGGACGGCGACCCCGCCGGCGACGAACGTACCGAGCTGGGCGACGTGCGCCTCGGGGAGGCGGGGGAGGAGGTGCATCACCGGATCCCCCTTCTTCACGCCGAGTGAGATCAGGGAGCCCCCGAACCGGAGCATCCCCTCGGCAAGCTCGGAATAGGTGACGCGCCTTTCGTTCCCAGCAGCGTCCTCCCAATAGATCGCTACCTTGTCCGGATTCCGGCGGGCGTGCCCCTCGACGACATCGACGATGTTGTAGTCGGCCGGTATCTCCCAGGTGAACTCCCGCAACTCCCTCTCGTAGGACGCCTTGTCGTAACGCATCGTTGTCGATCACCCTGAAAATAGGTTTTGATTTAGGTCAGACCATCTTATAGGATACCGATCGAGACTGCACCTGTCACGAAGGACGGATATGAAGGCCTACGCCGTATTGAGACCGGCGGCCGCCAAACGCCTGATCGCAAAGGGCGTGAAGGCCCGCCCGTCCGTGAAACGCGCCCTGAAGGAGGGGACGATCGTCGTCACCCTGGGGACGACGAACGGGTACGTCGCCGAGGAGCTCCTCGGCGGCCCGATCGATCGGGGGGCGTTCGCCGCCGGGCTGATCGAGGATCGGTGGAACATCAACGCCCGCCTCGGTGAGGAGGGCGAGGTGATCATGGTGAAAGGGAAGCGGGTGAAGCTCGATACGGATGAGCTCCTCGATTCCCTCACCGCCGGGGACGTCATCATCAAAGGGGGGAACGCACTCGATCCGTTCGGGACGGTCGGAGTACTGATGGGGGCGGAAAACGGGGGGACGGTCGGAAGGTACGTCTCGCTCGCCCTCGCCCGCGGGGTGGAGATCGTGATCCCGATCAGCGTCGGAAAGTCGATCCACACGCCGATATCAGAACTGGCGATGAAACTCGGGACCCGGCGGCTCGACCTCGGGGACGGCCTCCCATGCGGGATGTTCCCCCTCGTCGGAGAGGTGATAACCGAGATCGAGGCCCTCGAATCGATGTTCGACGTCCGTGCCACCCATATCGCGTCCGGTGGGATCGGAGAGGGGTTAGGGAGCGTATCCCTCCTGATCGAGGGGGAAAAAGAGGATGTCAGCGCCGCCTACGGCCTGATCTGCTCCCTCGCCGGGGAACGGGAACCCCCGCTCGAAGGCCGGAGATGATAGACGGCTTTTACACCGTCGCCGCTTCAACCTCAGCGAGGATCAGCAGGAAGAAGTCGCGTTTCCTCGCGTTTCTCGCTCCTGTCTCCTCCGCCGCGGATATCGATAGAGAGCAGGAACGCCTGAGGAGGGCGTACCACGACGCGACCCATCGGCCGTTCGCCTACCGCCTCCTCGACGATAAAGGAGAGATCATCTCGCGCGCCGACGACGACGGGGAACCGGCCGGATCGGCCGGGGTTCCGATCCTCCGGCGGATCGAGGGGTCAGAGTTGATAAACGTCATGATCGCCGTCGTCCGCTACTTCGGGGGGACGAAGCTCGGGATCGGCGGGCTCGCCCGGGCGTACTCCGACGCCGCGGCCGCGGCGATCTCCGAAGCCCGGATCGTAGAGAGACAGATCGAATCGAGGGTATCGGTCCGATTTCCCCCCGAGCTCACCTCAGCTGTCATGGGGACGCTCCACCGCTATGGCGCGAACCTCGAAGGGATAGAGTACGATAGACAGGCGCGGGCAGCGATAACCATCATGCGTAGCCGGGCCGAAGGATTCATCGCCGCCCTGAGGGATGCGACCGGGGGAAGGGCGGAAGTGAAGGAGGAGGGATGATCGACTCGATAAGCGGAGAAGTGGTCCGGATCGATCCCGATTCCGTGGTAATCGACACGGGAGGGATCGCCTACGCCGCCTTCTGCCCTGCGGGGACGATCCGATCCTGCTCCGAGGGGAAAACCGCCCTCCTCTACACCCATTTGATCGCCCGGGACGACTCCGTACAGCTCTACGGATTCTCTTCCCCGGCCGAGCGGGAGCTCTTCCGTCAGCTCCTCACAGTGGGGCAGGTCGGCCCCCGCCTCGCGATCCAGATCCTCTCCTCCCTCCCCCCAGATGCGTTCGTCAAGGCGATCGGATCGGGCGACATCGCTTCTCTGACCAAGATCAAGGGGATCGGACGGAAGACGGCCGAGCGGATCCTCGTCGACCTGAGGGATAAGGTAGGACCGGGGGGGGGCGAGGCAAGCCGGTTCATCCTCTCCTCGGAGGAGGAGACCGCCCTTAAGGCGCTGACTTCCAAGTCGCTCGGCTTCTCCCCAAGAGAGGCGAGGATGGCATTGGAGCGTCTACGGGGGGAGGGACTGACCGCCGAGGGGCTCGTCCGTCGGGCACTCGAAATCCTCGGAACGCGAAGATGAGGCTCCTCGGGATCGACTACGGGAGGAAGCGGCTCGGACTCGCCTTGAGCGACGAAGGGGGGATCCTCGCCAGCCCCCTCCCCGCCCGCATCCGAAGCCGCTCGGAGACGGACGATATAGCATTCTTGAAGGATCTGACGCGAGAGAGGGGGGTGGAACGGATCGTGGTCGGCCTCCCCCTCAACATGGACGGATCGAGCGGTGAGATGGCAGAGGAGGCCCTTCGATTCGCCGCTCTGCTCGAAGGGGAGATCGGGATCCCGGTCGCCACGATCGACGAGCGGTTGACGAGCGTCGAGGCCGATCGGGTGTTGATCGAGGGCGGGTTCTCACGGCAGAGACGGAAGGGACTCCGCGACTCCCTCGCCGCTGTCCTCATCCTCCAGGCCTATCTCGACCGACTCCGCACGGGACCGGATTAGCCGGCCTTCTTCTCCTCCCGCTTCAGGTATTCCAGTATCGCCTCGACGACGAGGTAGTTGACCGACCGATCTTTCGCCTCGGCGAGCCTTATCAGCCTCTCCACCGGCCGGCGATCGACCTTGTTCTGCGGGACGTAGATCGACAGCTTGTTCATCAGCTTCTTCTTAGGCACTTCATGCCACCTCCCGGAGGTTATCTACCATTCATTATAGCAGGGATTAGTCAGGTAATCAAAAGTTTTTTTCTATTTTCTTCGCCGATCCTTGGAGGGCTTGTCCTCACCTGGTTTGGCGAGGAACGCCTCGATGAACCGGTCCAGATCCCCATCGAGTACGGAGTCGACATCCCCCGTCTCTTCGCCGGTCCGATGGTCCTTCACCATCCGATAGGGATGGAGGACGTAGGAACGGATCTGACTCCCCCACTCGATATCCTTCAATTCCCCTTGCAGCTCTTCGAGCTTCTGCGCCTCCTTCTCCCGGAGGAGCTCGCCGAGCCGGGAGCACAGGACGCGCATCGCCGTCTCCTTGTTCTGGTGCTGGCTCCGCTCGTTCTGACAGGAGACGACTATACCGGTCGGAAGGTGGGTGATCCGGACGGCGGAATCGGTGACGTTTACGTGCTGCCCACCGGCACCGGAGGAACGGTAGGTATCGATCCGCAGATCCTTCGGATCGATCTCGAGCTCCTCCTCCTCGGTGACGGGGACGACGCTCACCGCGGCGAACGACGTATGCCGCCGGTGAGCGGAGTCGAAGGGGGAGAGCCTGACCAATCGGTGGACCCCTTTCTCGCCCTTCAGGTTTCCGTAGGCGTAGGGCCCTTTGACCTCGAGGGTCGCGCTCCGGATACCGGCCACCTCGCCGGGGCTGACCTCGATCAGCTTCGCCTTGAACCCCATCCGCTCGCAGAAGCGGCCGTACATCCTGAGGAGGATCTCCGCCCAGTCCTGGGAATCGGCTCCACCGGCGCCAGCATTGACGGAGAGATAACAATCGGAGGGATCGTGCTCTCCCGAGAACGTCAGGGCAACAGAGAGCCGCCGGAGTTCCCGCTCCAATGCAGCGCTCCTTCCGGCGAGCGAGGCGAGCTCCTCCTCATCGCCGGCATCGAGGGCCATCCCGTGTAGGAGCTCGATCTCCTCCAGCTCGGTCGCCAGCCGATCGACCTGGGAGAGGAGGGAGCGGTCGCGCTCGAGCTTCCGGGAGATCTCCGCCGCCCGGGCCCTGTCATCCCAGAAACCGGGGACGGCCATCTCCCTTTCCAACCTGGAGATCTCTTCGATCAGGGCTTCACGGTCAAAGGTGATCACTGACCTTTGCGAGGAGGATTCGCAATCTATTTAGCGCTCCTTCGTCCATGATCCCTCCGGATGGGTAAACCCATGTTTGATCTTATAGCCGGGTAACGGGCCGGATTCAAATCGCGTTCAGGCCGCAAAGCGCTCGGACCCGCGTCCCTTACGGCACCGGGGGGGCGACGTAGTCCAGGTTCCTGATCGGGATCCTGATCTGATCGAACCTCTTCCCCCCGAACTGATCGTAGATGGTGAGGGTGATCGTCACCGTCTCACCGCCTGCGCGGTCGCTCTCAGGAGCATGATAGATCGGGGTCAAGGTGTCAGGATCCTCGAGCCATCCTTTGCTCACCGACCACGCGAAACAGACCTGCACGCAACCGGGGTTCTCTATCCAGGCGAAGAGGGGGACGGTCGAACCCTCGTCGATTGAAGGTGGGTAGTGCCTGTCGATCTTGGGTTTCGGCAGGTCGCGCGGATGCGGCGGCTCCGCAGCGGGGAATATCACCCCGAGGAGCGGCCTCTCACAACCTTCGGTGCAGGAACAGGGGCTCGGGATCTCAGAGCATCCGTCGCTCGGCGGGGCCTCCTTCACGCACGGCGAACCGCACGGCTCCTCCGGCGCGGAGGGGCACGTCTCAGATGCCGGACAGGCCGCCGGCTCCCAGAACGTCTCCTCCTCGATCGGAGCGACCGGCTGAGGGGAGACGGCGACCGGTGCGGTTTGAACCGGAGGAGCGGCATCCTCCGGGGGAGATCCGAGGAGGAAGAGCAACCCGCCGAATACCAGCCCGACCCCTATCAGGATCCAAGTCAACGTATTGCTATTCATCCCGCGCCTCACCCCCGTTTACACGATGCGTCGAGTGCACGCGAAAGGAGGATATCACGGCGCCCGCCGAACGGATAAAACACCCGTCCCGCCGCAAACCGTCAATTGCTCGTTCTGTTGGTGACCGGTGCGCCCCGAGCGGCGATGGCTCCAGATTGTAAGCCGCCTTTGGATCGACTAGAGTAAAGGGGGGATCGAAGAAGGATCGAATGACAGACCGCACTGAACGCCGAGATCGAGGGACCCTCTACATCGTGTCCCTTCCGATCGGAAACCTGGCCGACATCACATTGAGGGCGATCTCGACCCTACGAGCCGTCGATCTCATAATCGCCGAAGACACGCGGACGACGAAGCGGATCTTGAATCGCTATCGGATCAAGACCCCATTCTATTCGAGCTTGTACCAGGGAGTGGAGCAAAGGAGGGTCGAGGCGATAATCGGCCTCCTCCAGGGGGGGAAAGATCTCGCCCTGGTCAGCGATGCCGGTACCCCGTTGATCAGCGATCCCGGCTACCCTTTGGTCCGCGCCGCCATCGAGGGAGGGTTCAGGGTCGTCCCGATACCCGGCCCGACCGCGGCGATCGCGGCCCTCGTCTCCTCCGGCCTTCCGACCGACCGGTTCGCGTTCTTCGGGGCGGTCCCCCGCCGACCGGGGGAGCGTCGGAGGTTCTTCGAGCGGATACGAAGGGAGGAGAAGACCTCCATCGTCCACCCCTCCCCCCATCGCCTCGAGGCGACCCTGGCGACGATCGCGGAGATCCTCCCCGAGCGGCGGCTCGTCCTCGCCCGCGAGTTGACCAAGGTTCACGAGGAATTCCTCCGCGGAACGGCGGAGGCTATTCGCGGAATGCTGGCCGAAGGTGTCAGAAAGGGGGAGTGCGTCCTTATCATCGAGGGAGGGGGCGGGAGTGATGGATCCGAAGTGGCGAGGAGGACCGCCTCCATCCTCATGGCAGAAGGGGTACCGAAGAGGGCGATCCTTCGCGCGCTGACGTCGGGGCTGGGGGTATCGCGGAACGAGGCCTACGCCCTGATCCACCCGCCGGACTAATCCGGATCAGGTGTGCTTGTCCGCCACGGAGGAGGCGGCATAGGCGTGCGGCTTGATCCGGACGGCCAGGCCGTTGGCGATGATCATCCCCACCACCTCGTCGATCATCTCCTTCGTCCTCCCGTTCTCGCCGATGTCGACGTGAATCTCGAGGTTGAAGTGCAGGGTGGAGGAGTCGGCGAGCCGTTCGAGGAGGAGCTGGGCGAGCTCGAACGATAACCACGCCTCGCGCCATATCCTCTGCCTGAGGGAGGGGATCCGCCTCTCGCGGTGCCGCGTCCAGAAGTACCTCCCCCCTTTGCCTAGCCTGTGGAGGACGACGGCGCTGACGAGATCGAGGTGATCGAGGTTGGTCGAAGAATCGGATCCGATCAGGATCTCAAACCGGTCCTTCGGACTTCTCTCCATCTCTTCGACGATGCTCCCGATGACATCCTCGAACGTCATCTCGCCGATATGCGGGTTGTAGAACGGCTGCGACAACATGAGCGATCCTAGCCCCTGGGAGGGTGGTTTTTCAAGGGGAGCCTGATCGTGAACCGGGCGCCGCCTTCCTCCCTGTTTTCCGCTCGGATCTTCCCTCCATGCGCTTCGACCCATTGCTTGACGATCGCTAGGCCCAATCCGCTCCCACCGACCCGATTACGCGCCGGGTCCCCCCGGTAGAACCGCTCGAACAGGTGTGGGAGATCCTCCTCCGCTATTCCGGGGCCGGTATCGGCGAATACGACCTCGACTTCCCCGTCGATCCGTCGGAGATCGATCATCACCTTCCCATCGGGTGGGGTGTAATGAAGGGCGTTGCTCAACAGGTTGGCGACCACCTGGCGGAGCCGTTTCGGATCCGCATCTATTGGAGGTATGGATCCTTCGGTTGAGATGAGAAGCTCCGGCGCATCCTCGGGGGACGAGACGAGGGCATCCGTCACCTGACGGATCAGCCCCTCAAGCTCGACCGGTTCCCTCTCCAGCCGGAGCTCCCCCGCCTCGGCGAGGGCGAGGTCGCGGAGGTCGTCGATCAGCCGGCCGAGGTGGAGCGTCTCCTCGTAGATCGGCGCGATCGTCGCGTCGCTCGGTTCGTAGACCCCATCCAGGATCGCTTCCAGTGTCCCCTGGATTATCGTGACCGGCGTCCTTAGTTCGTGGGCGATATCGGCCGTCATCGTCCTCCGCGCCGCCTCCGAGCGGCGGAGGTTCTCGATCATCTGGTTGAACGATCCGCCGAGTTGTCCGAACTCGTCCCTCGCCTTGATCCTGACCTCATCCGGAAGATCGCCGTGGGCGATCAGCTCGGTGGCGCGGGTCAGCCTCCGGAGGGGCGAGAGGATCTGGGCGATCAGGAGGACGGAGAGGAAAAGGGCTATGGCAGCGGCGATTCCTCCTCCGAGGAGCGCCGATTCCTTGGCCGAAGCGAGGAACTCGGCCTCATTCGGATCTAGGTTCGGGCCGACGTCTCCGAGGAGGAGCGTACCGACCCTCTTCCCGTCGACCCGGATCGGGATCCCCTCGTTCATCTCCTCCTCGGTCAGGACCTTCCCCACCTCCTCCTGGACGGTGCTCAGAAAGACGCGCCCATCCTCATTGGCGAGGGAGAACTCGCCGTTGAAGATCAACGAGCGTCCCTCGAAGATCTGGCCGTTGATCTCCACGCGGACCGTCCGGAAGAGGAGCCGGTCGACCCCGATCCACGTCCCTTGACTACCCCGGTACCAGGCGAGCTGAGAACTCAGGGTCTTACCGAACACCTCCCGGTTCTGCCTCCGGTACTCATCGAACCGCTGCGTGATCGATCGGGCGGTGAAGAAGTAGACGAGTGCGACAGACAGGAGGATGACGATGGTGAACGCAAGGCCAAACTTTATGGCGAGCGGGAACCGGCGGAGCATATTACGTCTGGCGGGCGAATCGATACCCGACCCCGTGCACCGTCAGGATGTAGCGTGGCGACTTCGGATCGGCTTCGATCTTCCGCCTCAGGTTCTTGACGTGGGTATCGATCGTCCGGGCGAAGGAATCGTACGTGTACCCCTGGACCTCGCGGAGGAGCTGGAGGCGCGTGAACACCTGCCCCGGATGCCGGGCGAGGTACGCGAGGAGATCGAATTCGGTGGGGGTGAGGTCGACTTCCCTGCCGTCGACTTTCAGTTCGCGGGTCTTGAGATCGATCTCGAGCCCCCCGGCGATGATCCGCTCTACCTCCATCCCCTCCCCTTCGTACCGGCGGAGGACGGCGCGGACCCGGGCGACCAATTCCCGCGGGCTGAATGGCTTGACTACATAGTCGTCGGCCCCGAGCTCGAGGCCGACGACCCGATCGGCCTCCGCCGCCTTCGCCGTCAGCATGATGATCGGAACGGACGACTTCGCCCGGATCGCGCGGGTCACCTCGATCCCGCTCATCTTGGGAAGCATGAGGTCGAGGATGATGAGATCGGGCCCCTTCTCGGTGAACGCCTGCAGGGCGGCCTCCCCGTCGAACGCGGTATAGGTCTTGAACCCTTCTCGATCGAGGTACGCCTTCACCGTGCGGACGATCATCTCTTCGTCGTCTACGATCAGAATCCTTTTCATCCTATTTCGATTATACCTTCTTCGAAGGTGGGGCTTGCTCTCCAGAAGGGTCCGGCGATACCGCCTCCCCGTAAAGCTAACTCCACGATGTGAAGGGGGACGGGCGCAATTGTGAGGATTGTGTGTGCCGATTGCCTTGGGTTCGATTCGGGACTAAGATCTCCGCAGATCGGGTTCAGCCCGATCCGGAAGGAAAGGGGAAAGATACGCAAGACAAATGAAACGGATCCTCATCGTATCTACAGAGAAGCACGCCGGGAAGAGCCTCCTGTCGCTCGCCCTCGGCCGGACGCTTCAGGAGCGGGGGATGCGGATCGCCTATATGAAGCCGATAAGCTTCGAGGTCTCCTACGCAACCGGCGAACCGATCGATCGCGATGCCGCCGCGATCCGTTCCCTTTTCTCCCTCGATGATGAGCTCCACGACATCGCGCCGGTCCCTCTCGAGGGCCCGTTCCTCCGCGAGGCGATCGAATCGGGGGATCTGGGGTTCAGGAAGCGGATACTCAGCGCGTTTGCGCGGTTGAGCGAGGGCCGCGACGTCACGCTCATCGAGGGGCGGAACTACCTCGGCCTCGGGGTGAGCGCCGGTCTGAGCGACCTCGACCTGGCCGATCTCCTCTCCACCGACGTTCTCCTCCTGACCAACTACGACGGCGAGGAGGCGATCGACCGCGTCTTATGCGCCCTACGCCTGTTCGAGGACGGTCCTCGGATACTCGGCGTCATCCTGAAGGACGTACCTGCAGACCGGCCGGTGATGATCGTCCAAGAGGTATTCGTCCCGTTCCTTGCCGATCGGGGGGCGGAAGTCCTCGGAATCATCCCGCACGATCCGAACCTGCGGTCGGTCGGGGTCGAGGAGATCGCCAAACGGCTCGGAGGGCGGATCGTCACCGACGCCGGTCTGAACAACGAAGTCCGCCACTTCGTAGTCGGTGCGATGGGACCGGAGGCCTCGCTCATGAGCTTCCGCAGGACACCGGCCCTCGCCGTCATCACCGGCGGGGACAGGTTGGAGATCCAACGTGCCGCCCTCGACGTCCAGAGCCTGAGGTGTTTGATCCTGACGGGGAACCACCGGCCGCCGCGGGAGATCGTCGAACGGGCGAACGAGAGGAACGTCCCGGTTATCCTCGCCGGCCAGAACACCCTCGTCACCGCCACGATATGCGCCGGCCTCCTCGAACGCGTATGGATCCGTCCCGGCCCGTCGCTCGACCGCGCAATCGATTATGTCCGCTATAACATCGATGCGGACAGGATCTTGGAAAAGGCGACCGACTACGAAGAGGGCTCGATCCGGTAGCTCGAGGTGATCTTCGCCACGCCGGAGAGGGTGTTGGCTATCGGACAGTACTTCTCAAGCGAGAGATCGATCGCCTTCTTCAGGTTCTCCTCCGGGACGTCCCCTTTGACGACGTAGATCAGATGAATCGCCGTGAATACCTTTGGGTAATCGGGCGTCCGCTCCGTTTCTATCTCGATGTGGAACGCCTCGGGCTCGGTCTTCATCTTCCTCAGGATGGAGACGACATCCATCCCGGTGCATCCACCGAGGGAGGAGAGCATCACCTCGACCGGCCTGGCCGCGCTATCCGCACCGCCGACCCGCGGGGAGGAATCCATCACCACCGGATGTCCGCTCTCTCCCCGACCGACGAACTTCATCCCGCCTTCGTAAGTAACGCGTATCACACTACCTCCTCGTTGGGGTCTAAGAAGAAACCGATCTCGTGCCCCGCCGAATACTACCGGAAAGTGATCTTAATGCATCCGGGTTCACCGCCGAAAGGACCGGAGTGCCTCCCAGGCGTCCACCAGGCCGTTCCCGTACCAATCGTCCGGACCGGGCGCCCCGAGGTCGTCGGCCGTCTCCCGCATCAGATCGACCGCATCGGTAGGGGATATCCCTGGGAAAGCGGAAAGGATCAATGCGAGGACGCCTGTAACGTGCGGAGCAGCGAATGAGGTCCCCGATCGGGTCACCGCCCGCCCGCCCTTGGTGAACGAGGTTATCTTCTCCCCGGGCGCGGAGAAGGAGACCTCGGGGCCGCGGTTGCTGAATCCGGCCAGGAGATCGTCCTCCGTCGTCGCGGCGACCGCATATACGTACGGATACTTCCCCGGATACATGACCTCGGGCTTCCCCTCGTTCCCCGAGATCCCGACGATGATCACCCCTTGCGCCACCGCCCTGCGGAGGGCGTCCTCGAAGTAGCCCGGAGGCTTCCCGTTCGCGTAGATGCTCAGGTTGATGATATCGGCTCCGTTGTCAACCGCATACTCGATCGCCCGCACGAACGTCTTCCAGTCCGAGGAACGGAACTTGTTCGCCGAGTCGAGGAACCGGACATCCATCAGCCTCACACCGGGGGCGACACCGACGATCGGAAGCTCTCCGGGCCTGGCACCGATGATCGACGCGACCGCCGTCCCGTGGCCGTGGATCGGGGTCCCCGAAAGGGAGCTATTGTCGTCGTCGCGGAAGTCCCAGCCGTTCACGTCGTCGACGTACCCGTTGTGATCGTCGTCGATTCCATTCCCCGGGATCTCATCCTCGTTCACCCACATCCCCTCAGCGAGCTGAGGGATGCTCCTGTCGATCCCCGAGTCGATTACCGCCACGACGACGCTCTCGTCTCCGTGCGAGATCTCCCACGCCCGCTGCGCATGGATCCTCCCGAGGCCCCAATCGACCGGCTGCTGATATACGGTGTATAGCCCCTCCCCTTCCTCCACCTTCTCGGGAGCAAGCGGTAGCCTCACCGGGAGGATCCGGAACGCGAGGGAGTTCGCGAGGAACCTCCCCCCTCCGAGGTCGAGAGAGACCTCCAGGAGATATATGCCGGTCCGCTGGAAGTCCCACCGGCTCCGCGCCGTGACCTTGACTCTGGCTCCTGCCGGAGCCGAGAACGGCTCGATCGATATCCCTTCGATCGGCTTCCCGAAGCGGTCCATCAGGGTCGCTTGCCCGACGACGTCCTCCATCGGTGTTGGACCATCGTTGGTGAACACGAACGTCAGCTGAAAAGGGATCAACCCAGGAATCTCGATACCGTCGATCGAGCCCACCGGATCGGCCTCTGCCCCCCAGTAGAGGGCGAGGAGAAGGAATAGGATCGAAGCGGAGAGCCTTGCGATATCCCTCATTCAGGGTCTTTGCGCGACGTAACCCACTCCAGGACCCCCTCGACCGATGGGGTATCTTCACCGCTCCAGCCGGAAGAGGTGATGCAAAGCGAGACAGGAAAATCGAAGTGGGAAGTGACATCGGGCGCGCTCGCCCTTAGCCTCTCACCAGCGACCGCTGCTCCCTCCGCCGGGGTCTCCGGAAGAAGGGCAACGAAGCGGTCGTCAGCGACGCGGAAGATCAGATCCACGTTCCTCAGGTTTCCCACGAGGAAGGTCGCAGTCCGGATCAATACCTCTTCGCGCTCCTCCTGATCCCTAGATTCGAGCCCCGAGACGTCGATCAGGATGAGGGATGTGGGATGCTTGTACCTGCTACTCTTCCCGAGCTCCCGCTCGAGGTGATCGCGCAGGTGGGAGAGGTTGTATACGCCGGTCAGCTCATCGAGAACGACCATCCTCTTCAGCTCCTGCTCGTGGGAATGGATGACCTTCGTCATCAGGTTGAACCCGTCGATCAGCTCTCCTATCTCGTCGCGGAGCGGGGTTCCGGGGACACGCGGCGACGGCTGGGGGACCTCCACGTCGTACCTCCGCTGTGCTATCAGCCCCACCGCCCCTGCCAACCGGCCGATCGGCTTGGTGACGATCGTCCTCAACACCGCGTAAAGGAGCCCTCCGAGGAGGAGGAAGCCGAGGAAGGAGGCGAGCCCGAACTCCCATGAGAGCCGGGTTATGTACGCCGCCTGCTCGGCGAGCGACATGTCGACGATCACCACACCGACGAGGTCGGGCCCGGAGTAGATCGGATGATACGCCCGAAGATAGGAGGCATCGCCGAGTCGGACATCCTCCACCTCCACCCCCTGGAGGATCTCGAACCGCTCGCTCTCCCCCTCTGCGACCGGTCGCCCGACGCGGGTCGGGTCGGTGCTAGCCACGACGAGGAAGCCGCGCGCACTCACCCCGACCACGGTGATCGCCACCACCGACTCATAGCGCTCGAGGAGTCGATCGATGTCGACATCGAGCTCCTCGGAGTAGTAAAGGATGTAATCCTTCTCCTGCATCGACTTCGAGATGACAGCGGCGACGCTCCTCGCCCGCTGCTCATAGATGGAAGTGATCGATGAATACAGCGAAACGAAGGCGACCCAGGAGAGGGCCCCCACCACCAGAAGGGCGATCAACAGGACAGGGACTATCAGCTTCACCCTAAGGGACGTCCCGTAGCGGGCCCACGAGCGGACCCGCCAGAAGAGCCCCGGGCGAAGGCCCTTATCCCGGACGATATCGTCTTTCTCCATTTCATCTCCTGCTAGGTCACTCAACGTACCCTCCCTTCTCGAAGAAGTCGTCGGCGGCCTCGGCGGGAGTCTCCCCGAAGAGACGGACCCGGCTGACCAACCGATGGAGTGCTGCGCCGGTCAGGCGAGGGGTGAGGTCCGCGATGATCCCCTCCAGATCGGGGTGACACTCGACGAGATCCGCTCGGAAGAGGATGGCGATCGCTTCCCCCTTTCCGACGCTGCGATCGTCCGTCAACGCGACGAATCCGGACAGGGTGAGCGATTCCTCCAGACTCGGCACGATCGCCACATCGGCCGCACCGAACTTGAGGAGAGCCTCAACCTCCTCAAGCGCCTCAGCCCATTGGATCCCGCCACGCGCCGGGGAGATCCCGTACGCCTCCACCAACCCCTCTGCTCCCTCGGAGAGCGAACGCGGCGCAGCTATGACCAGGTCCCCCTCTTCAGGGAGAGCGGAGAGGATCGGCTCTGCCAGTCGGTCAGCCAACCCCTTCGACACGACGGCGATCGGCCTCTCCTCGGCCGGAATCACGGCCGAGGAGAAGGATCCCCAAGCTCCCTCCTCGAAAGGAGTGGCTTCGACCAGCCAGACGATGTCGACATCGCCGTCCTGTAAAGCTTCCTTCACCTCATCCCCGTCGCCGAGCCCGATCAGATCGATGACCTGATAGCCGGCCTCGATCAAGAGACGGAGAACGATCTCCCCGAGGATCCGCTCGACGATCCCCGTCCCGGTCCCGAGGGCTACCTTCCCCCTCCACCCCGAATCTGGGAGGAGGACACCGGCAGAGAGGATGGCATCCTGCGGGGTCCGGCCGTCGGCCGTCCCTCCCCACCAGTTTCCGGCGACGTAGAGAGGCGAATCCCCATTGTTCTTGACGTCGAACTCGATGTTCCGGTCGAAAACGTTGTTCACGATGATCGGACTCGCCCCGTCACAACCCATCACCGGCTCCAACCCGAGCCTGCCAAGAGCCATCTCAACGGGATTGAAGGTCCCCTCCTGCGCGAGCCCGACCCCGTTGGATACGAATCGGTTCCTCTCGATCCGCGTCGCCGGGCCCGGCCGGCACAGGAGAATACCGGTGGAGTTGCGGAGGAGATCGTTCTCGGAGACGTTCCCGTACGCCGAGGAGGCGAGGAGGATCCCGACCCCGTTTCGATGTAGGCTATTCTCGGAAAGGGCGCTGTCGTCCGAGCCGTTCAGCAACGCGATGCCGATCTCGTCTTGATCCGCGATCCGATTCCTCAGGATCGTCTCGCCGGGAGAGCCGACGACCGCGATCCCGATCCTTCCTCGGGGGATCACGTTGTCGAGCAGCCGGTCATTCTCCCCGTCTATGACGAGGATCCCTCCCTCCTCCATCCCGGAGACCGCGTTCCGGAGGATCCGTCCGCCGGACGAACCTTCGCTTAGAATCCCCTCCTTCCCCGATTCGACCGCATTGGCGAGGATCAAGGAACGCTCGCTCCCTTCAAGGCGGATCCCGACTTCGCCGATCCGGCTCAGCCGGTTGTAGGAGATCGCGTTCTCGCTGCTCTCGACAAGGTGGATCCCGATGCCCCCTACGTCTTCGAGGGCCATCCGCGTCATCCCGTTCTGAACGGCCCTGCGGAGGAGACAGCCCGTGTCGGCACCCTCGATCCGGCAATCCCCGACAACGTTCCCCTGCGCGTTCTCGATCATAATGCCGATCGGTGTCAGGCTGATGGCGCTATCGGTGAGCCTGTTCTCATTCGAGGAGACGATCCGAATCCCGATCTCGGTTGAACCCTCGATCGCGACGGAGGAGAGGTCATTATCGTCCGATCCCTCCAGTGAGACCCCAAACCTCCCGCCGCTGACCCTGACCCCAACGATGGTATTGGCGCGGGAATCAGCGATGACAATCCCGCTCTCTCCGGGAGAGTCGATCTCGATCCCCCTGAACGTCCCTCCAATGCAGGAGGAAACCTGGAGAGCGATATCCCCTCCCTTGACGCGGATCCGGGAGTAGTCCCCCGCGGAGGATCCGACGATCCGGAGGCCGACAGGGGTCGAATCGATCGAGATGCGATCCAACCTGCAATCCGAGCCTTCGACGCTCACCCCAATCGCCGGAGCCCTCACCGTCAACCCCTCCACCCTCACGCCGGAAGCGCGGATCGCGATCGCCGGTTCCCCACCTTCCCCTTCGAGGCGAGCCTCTCCGGTTGAGCGGATATTGACCCCGGCGGTATCGACGGCAACCGGCCCGCGAAATGGTCCCTTGCCCGCCTGGAGGACGATCGTCCCGCCCGGCTCGACCCGTTCCAGGGCTTCCCTCAGTGTAGGGACGTCACGGGGGACGAGGATCGCCCCTTCCGGCCAACGGGCGGGGAGGAGGAAGACCAAGGCGAGAGCAACACCGATCCCTCCTGTAAAGACGACCAGAAGCGGTATGAGCCGTCTTCTTAAATAATCCCGTTTCATTTACCACACTCTAACACACGTATCGCCGCGACGTCCAATCAGCCAGCGAGGATCTCCTCCAGCGGACGCGGGCGGTCAATATAGAACCCTTGGGCACAATCGACGCCGATCCGTCGGAGGATCTCGAGCGTCTCGGCGTCCTCCACGAACTCGGCGATCGTCTTCTTCCCCAGACCCTGAGCGAGGTGGACGATCGCAAGGACGAGATGCTCATCGACCGGGTCGTGGGAGAGGTTACGGACGAAGCTCCCATCGATCTTCAGATAGTCCACATCGAGGTTCTTCAGCTGATGGAACGAGGAGAAGCCGGTCCCGAAGTCGTCTATCGCCACTTCACACCCTTGACTCCTTATCGTCCTGAGGAAATCCTTGGCGATGTGGATGTTGTAGATCGCCGCCGTCTCCGTGATCTCCACCACCAGCCGGACCGGGCCGATGACCGAGAGCTTCTCCTCTCGGGAGATCATCCCGAGGAGCTCACCGTCGGCCAGTGAGCGGGGGGAGAGGTTGACGGCGAACGAGAGATCGGCCGGGATGGAGGCGTCGGAGATGATTTCGATCACCTTCCCGAGGACCCAGCGGTCGATGTCGCCGCTCAGCCCGAACTGCTCCGCCACCTCAAGGAACGCCCCGGGAGGGATGATCTCTCCGTCGCGACCGCGGAGCCGGAGGAGGACCTCATAGCGGACGATCCTATCGGTCTTCAGATCGAGGATCGGCTGACCGTACAGGACGAACTCGTCCTTCTCGAGCGCCTCTCTGATCGCCCGGAGCCAGTCGACCCGACTCTCCGGTGCCTCAGGCTTCTCCTCGTCCGGCGAGTAGAACGCAACCCTGTTCCTCCCTCCCTCCTTCGCCCGGTACATCGCCATGTCCGCCTTCATCAGAAGCTCGCTCGCCGACGTCCCGTGCTCCGGGAAGAGGACGAGGCCCATGCTCGCCGTCGTGCGGATCGATTGGCCCCGGATGAGGGCGGTGTGCTTCCTTATCGCATCGAGCAGCCGTTGGGCCGCCATCTTCGCTTGATCGCGGTCCACGTTCGGATAGAGGATCGCGAACTCATCCCCCCCCAGCCGGGCGAGTACGTCCGATTCCCGGATCGTCGACTTCATCCGGAACGCGATGCTCGTCAGAAGCTCGTCGCCGACGTCGTGCCCGAGCCCATCGTTTATCTGCTTGAACCCATCGAGGTCCATCCAGAGGAGGGCCCCGTAGTTACCGTACCGGCGGACCCGTGAGAGGTGTCTCTCCAGGATCTCGGCGAACTCACGCCTGTTGTGGAGGCCGGTTAGGGGATCGTGCGTCGCCATATGCATCAGGCGCGCCTCGTTCCGCTTGATCCGTGTTATGTCGGTGACGATCCCTTCGTGGTAGAGCTCCCCTTCGACCCTGAACGAGCGGGCGTTCAGGATCGCTGCGATCGGGGGACCGTCCTTCCCCTTAAGGGTCACCTCCACGCTCTCCAGGCGCGCCTCCTCCTCCAGCCGGCGGGTGACAGACCCGGCTTCCTTGTCGGAGGCGAAAAGCTCAGCGAACCTAACCCTGCGAAGCTCGTCTTCATCCCTGTAACCGAGCATACGGACGAGCGCCGGGTTCACGACGAGGAAATCCCCCCCCCGACTGCAGCGATAGATCCCGTTCGGTGCGTTCCGGAACAATTCGTCCATCCGGCAGTCCCTTTCTTCAGTCATCGGTTTCCCCCTGGTTGGCGAAGAGCGTACGAACGGTTCAAAGGTCGGAGAGGAGTTCCACCCCGATCGCCGCCAACCAGCACAGGAAGCTCCTCTCTATCGTCATATCGTAGAACTGGAGGGCGCGCGGCCCGTGCGCCGTTGTGAACCGGCCGATGTAGGCCATTATCTCATCCCAATCTTCCGGCGGCATTCCATCCCGAATCAGGCTGAACTTGTCGGTGCGAAGGGCCGAGAGGAGGTTCTCCACGGTGTAGTCCTTCAGCTTGGAAACGTCCTCGAAGCTCAGGTCGCGTCCCTCGTCGAGGAGGTTCAACACCCCTTGGGTAAACTTCTTTGCTGAACTCCGATACATCCCCCCTCCCTCCTGGGCCATATTAGCCAGGGGGACTCATCCTCCGTTGGACAAACGTTATCGATCGTCGTCGCGACGATCACCCGCTACTGAACAGCCATATCGGGGTAGAAGTTAATTTTGCAAGAAGAAAGGCAATAACCGTTCGGATACAATCCCCCACATGTTCCGCAGATCGGCATCTGACTTGAGCGAACGGCTTACGGAAGGCCCGATTATCAATTCACTTCTCAGGCTGGCATGGCCGGTGATGCTCTCGAACCTGCTGCAGACGATGTACAACTTCGTCGACCGCTTCTGGCTCGCGCGCCTGGGGAAGGTCGAAATAGCGGCGCTCGCCATCTCCTGGCCATTGATCTTCCTCGTCCTCTCCCTCGGAGCGGGGGTGACGGTCGCAGGAACGGCACTTGTCGCCCAGTACACCGGGGCCCGCCGGTTCGAGGAGGCGAACCTCGCCGCCGGCCAGGTCCTGGCGTTCACCGGGATCATCGCGATCGTCCTCGCAGCGGCCGGGTTCTTCGCGGCGCGGCCGATCCTTTCTATCATGGGGGCGGAACCGGCCCTCACCGACGCCGCCACCGGCTACCTGAGGGTGATCTACGCCGGGATACCGCTGATGTTTGGGACGTTCATCGTCACCGCCCTCTTAAACGGGGTCGGGGACACCATAACACCGATGATACTGATGGCGGTTTCGGTCGGGGTCAATTTGATCCTCGATCCGTTCTTCATCTTCGGCTGGGGGCCGTTCCCCGCGTGGGGGGTGATCGGGGCTGCCGTCGCTACCGTCCTATCGCGCGGGCTCCTTGCCCTGATCGGCTTCACCCTCCTGTTCACCGGGAGGCTTGGGATCCACATCCGACCGCGGCATCTCAAGCTCAGGTGGGAGATCGTGCGAAGGATAATATCGATCGGAGGGCTCTCGTCGATCGGTCAGACGGGGACGGCGATCGGGTTCAGCATAATGAACGGGGCCCTCGCCCGGATCGGGACGGTCGTGTTGAGCGCGTTCGGGATCGGGAACGCCTTCATCTCGATCGTCCTCATGCCGGCGATGGGGCTCGGCCAGGCGACGGCAACGGTCGTCGGCCAGAACCTCGGGGCTGACAGGCCGGAGCGGGCGAGGAGGGGGGCGTGGGCCGGGATGAGCCTGTCGACGGTCATCCTCGTCCTGGCATCGATCGTCGTTCTGATCTTCCGTACTAACCTGATCCGCTTCTTCCTCACCGATCCGGACGTCGTCGCCGTCGGGACGCAGATGCTCCTCCTCGTCAGCTTCGCCTTCCCGTTCATGGGGATCATCCAGGTCGTCGCCGGGGTCTACCAAGGCTCGGGACACACCTTCTATTCGATGTTCTTCGCCCTATTTAGGCTGTGGGCCCTTCGCGTCCCCCTCGTCTACCTCCTCGGTTTTACATTCGGGATGGGAGCGACCGGGGTATGGTGGGCGATGTTCGCCTCGAACTTCGGGACGGCAGTCCTGTCCCTCGGCTTCTTCTTGTCGGGAAACTGGATACACCGCGTGATCAAGGAGCCGCCACTGACCGGGAAGGCTGGGGCCTGATCCTTGCAAAGTGCCCGATCCGCTCCTAATCTCTCTTTAGATTCAATCGGGGAGGGCTGCGGTGAAGGGGATAACGATCGATCAGGCGCGGGATCACATCGGAGAGGGGATCACGCTCCGCGGTTGGCTGTACAACAAGCGCTCGAGCGGGAAGATCCTGTTCCTGCAGATCCGCGACGGGACGGGGACGATCCAGGGGGTGATCACCGAGCCCGAAAAGCCCGACCTCTTCTCCCGGGCCGAAGGCCTCGCCCGCGAGACGTCCCTCATCGTCACCGGCCGGCTTCGGGAGGAGGTCCGCGCCCCGAGCGGGTGCGAGCTCGAGGTCGATGAGATATCGGTCGTGCACGAGCCGACCGATCCGTTCCCGATCGAGCTGAAGGAGCAGACCCCCGGATTCCTGATGGACCACCGCCACCTGTGGATCAGGACAGGGAGGCAGGTCCCGATCCTGAGGATCCGGGACGCCGTCTTCCGCGCCTTCAGGGAGTTCTTCCACGAGCGGGGGTTCGTCGCCACCGAAGCGCCGATCATCACCGGGACCTCGGTCGAGGGGACGACGACCCTCTTCTCCCTCGATTACTTCGGCGAGCCGGCCTACCTGAGCCAGAGCGGCCAGCTCTATCTCGAAGCGACGGCGATGGCCCTCGGCAAGGTCTATTGGATCGGTCCTGTCTTCCGCGCCGAGAAGTCGAAGACGCGGAAGCACGTGACCGAGTTCTGGATGGGCGAAGCGGAGATGGCCTACTTCGATCATAACGCGAACCTGAACCTCCAAGAGGACCTCGTCTCCCACATCGTCGATGCGGTGACAAAAGAACGGAGGGACGAGCTCGGCCGGCTCGATCGCGACGTTGATCGATTACGGGAGGAGGTCAAAGGCCCGTTCCCCCGGCTCGATTACGCCGAGGCGGTCAAGATCCTGCAGGATGAGGGGCATGAAATATCGTTCGGGGACGATCTCGGCGCGCCGGAGGAGACCTCTCTCGGCGAGCGCTTCGGAAAGCCGGTCTTCGTGGAGCGTTTCCCCATATCGATGAAGCCGTTCTACATGAAGCGCGACGGCAAAGATCCGACGCGGGTCCTCGCCGCCGACCTGATCGCCCCTGATGGGTACGGGGAGATCATCGGGGGGAGCCAGCGGGTCGACACGGTCGAGGAGCTCGTCTCCCAGCTCAAGGAGCGGGGGCTCCCGCTCGAGCCGTACGAATGGTACATCGACCTCCGCCGGTACGGGTCGGCCCCTCACTCCGGGTTCGGAATGGGGCTCGCCCGCGTGATCGCGTGGATCTGCGGGGTCCCCCACATCCGCGAGGTGATCCCCTTCCCCCGCCAGATCCACCGGCTCTATCCCTGAGAGAGCTTCACTAGGATATCGACGGCAGCGGCCCCTCCCTCGCCGGCGATCACCGGGTTGAGATCGATCTCGTCGATCCGGGGGATGTCCATCCCGAGCCGGGCAAGCCCGACGAGGATCTGGGAGAGGAGGCCGATGTCGAGGGCCGGCCGGCCGCGGAACGCCCGGAGGAGGGGGAATGCCCGGATCGATCGGATCGTCCGCTCGGCCTGAGCCACCGACAACGGGGCGACGGCGAACGCCACGTCCTTCAGCGCCTCAACGAACGTACCGCCGATCCCGAACATGACGACCGGGCCGAAGGAAGGATCGCGCTTCAGCCCGAATATCAGCTCACGTCCTTGAACCATCTTCTGAACGAGGACCCGCGCACCAGGGACCCCGAGGGACGAGGCGATCCCTTTCAACCGCCCGATCGCTTCGGCAAGCCCTCCTTCCCCTCCGATACCGGAGATCACCGCCCCGTGCTCGTAACGATGATAGATCTGGGGGGCGTCGATCTTCGCCACCACCGGATAACCGACCTCCCGCGCGAACTTGAGCCCCTCCTCGACCGAGGCCGCGTATGCGAACGGACAGACCGGGATCCCGTAGTGGGAGATGACCCGTGCCCCCTCATCGAAGAACAGCCCGCTTCGCCCTTCGCCGAGCGCTGCATCGATCACCCGTCGGGCCGGATCCGGGTTCACCCTGATCTCCCGGCCCCCTTCCCTCTCCTCCCGGACCCGCCGTGCCCGCCTGAGGACGGCGAGGGCATCGACAGCGGTCTCGGGCATCGCGTAGACCGGGACCCTCTCGGTCCGGAGGCGCTCGACGACCGGGGTCACCTCCCGGCTGAGCGTACATACGATCACCGGTTTATCCGCAACCTCAGAGGCGACGCGGGCTATCCCGTCGGCGACGGCCAAGGGCGGATCGGGGAGGACGAGGGGAGGGCGGAAGATGACGATCGCCGCGTCGACGCCCCCAATCGCGAGCTTGAGGCTCCTCTCGTAGTCCGCTGCCCCGGCGGTGGCGATCATATCGATCGGGTTTCCGAGGCCGGCCTCCGGCGGGAGGAACTCGGAAAGAAGACCTTTCGTTTCATCGTCGAGGGGTGGGACCTCCATCCCTGCCCGTTCGCACGCGTCGGCGGCAATGATCCCCGCCCCACCTGCGTTCGTCAGGATGACGACCCGATCACCCTTCGGGAGGACGCCCCGCTCCAGGGCGCGGAGGGCGGTGATCGTCTCCTCGATCGTGGTGACGCGGATCGCGCCTGACTGGCCGAGGAAAGCGTCGACCACGGCGTCCGGGCTGGCAAGGGATCCTGTGTGGGAGGCGACCGCAGCCGCACCCGCCTTAGTCCTCCCCGCCTTGAGGACGACGACAGGCTTTCTCGGTGCGATCCTCTCGACAAGGCGCCTGAATTCCCGCGGTTCGGCGAAGCTCTCGAGGTAGAGGAAGATCGCGCGACATCCCTCATCGGAAGCGAGATGGGCGAGGAAATCGTTCTCGGTCAGGCCGGCGCGGTTTCCGAGGTTGGCGAACAGGGATACGCCGAGCCCGACGTCAGCGAAGCACTCGAGGATGGTCTCGCCGAGCGAGCCGCTCTGGGAGATGAAGGCGATCTGCCCCCCGTGCGGGAACCAACGCGAGAAGGATGCGTTCAGCCTGACCGCCGGAGAGCTATTGATGATCCCCATGCAGTTCGGCCCGACGACGTTCAGCTTGTACTCCTCGATCAGGCGGCGGAGCCTCTCCTCCCGCCTCGCCCCCTCCTCCCCGCTCTCCTTGAACCCGGCGGTGATGATCACAAGGTTTGAGATCCCCTTCTCGCCGGCTTCGGCGACCGCATCGAGGACGACATCCCGGTTGATCGCCAATACGGCGAGATCGACTCCATCTGGGAGATCTCCGATCGTGGGGAAGGAGGGGAGTCCATCGATGGTGTCGTACTTCGGGTTGACCGGATAGAGATCACCGTCGAATCCGCATCCCTTCAGGTTGCGGAGGATCTCACCCCCGACCGAGCCGGGCCGCGGGCTCGCCCCGATCACAGCGACCGCCCCGGGGGAGAGGAGGCCGGTCAGATCCTCAGCCATCCCCTCTCATCCCCCACGCCATCAGCCAGACGAGCCCGATCATTATGACGAGATCCCCGACGCTGAACGCCGTAGCGAACGGGATGGAACCAGGCAGGTACATCGTGTCCCCGAGGAAGTTCAGATGGCTCTTGTCGCCCATCAAAACGAGGTTCCCGTAGACGCCGTTCTCCGTCAGCTGATGCGCGGCGAATTCCCCTCCAGCGCGGGAGACAGCCGTGATCGATGCTGGCATCTTCCCGCCGTTTACGACGATCACAAGGAGATTGGAGAGGGCGCCGGCCCCGACGAGGAGCAACGGCCGGACACGGATGTTCAGGCCAAGCCACACCAGGACGAGGAGGTAGGAGACGAGATGAAGGGCTTCGGTGGCGACCGGGATGACCGGGCGCGCGGTGAACAGAGGGAATATGAGCCCCTGAATCAGGATCGCCAGGAGGACGAGCCATGTCCATCTGAGCTTGAGGGAAGAGAGTCTCCTCAGGCGGCCGCCGGTGAGGTATCCGATGGCGATCCCGACTGCAACGGCGATCAAGAAGATCATGTCCCTGGATCCTCCTCCTTTCTCAGCCTGGCCTGAAGGACCCGCAACAGGGCATCGGCGACGTCGGGGTCGATGTCCTTACCGCGGATCCGTCGGATCACCCGGATCGCCTCCTCATCGCTGAACCGCTTCCGGTACGGGCGGTCGGTCGTCAGGGCATTGTAGATGTCCGCCGCCGCGATCACGCGGGCGAGGAGAGGGATCTCCTCCCCCTTGAGTCCATCCGGGTATCCGCTCCCATCCCACCGTTCGTGCTCGTGCCGGACCGCGTCCGCCACGGCCGAGTATATCTCCAGCCCCTCGATCAACTCCGCGCTGATCACGGGATGGGTCTTCATCACCCGCCACTCCTCATCGCTCAATGGACCCGGTTTGAGGAGGATGGAATCCGGGACCGCCACCTTCCCGATGTCGTGTACCTTGGCGGCAATCTCTATCCGCTCGATCTCGCCGGGTGAGAGGCCGAGCTCGTGGCCGATCTGAACGGCGAGGTCGGCAACTTCTGTGGAATGGACGGCGGTGTAGTGATCGCGGGCATCGAGGAGCTGCGAGATCTTCTCGAACGTCTTCCGCGCTTCGGTCTGAAGCTTCATGTAACTCCGGAACGATATGTGTACGAGGGTGAGCGGGAAAAGCGCAAGGAACATGTGCCCAAGCGATATCGAATAGAGGACGGTCAGCAAGAGAGCAGAGGCGCAGAGGACGAGGTACTGGACGAAGAACTGGCGAACTCCCCGAAAGACCGAGTGCCAGAACGGCTGTCCCGAGCTGAGGGAGATGATCGCCATGACAAATGTTATGTTGGTCACGAAGAACGCGAAGAATGCCCCGATCGCAGAAATAAACTCCTGGGGAGCAGTCAAGAGGAGATTGGAATGTCCGAACGCCCGTAGCAGGAGCCCGGCCACGGTGATCGTGACCACCAACTGGGAGACGTTGAACGTAATCGGGATGATCGAGCTGATCCACTCCCGCTTGCGCGATCTCCACCGCAACAAGAGTTCGGATAACAGAGTCGATAAGAACACAACCGCGATTGCCAGATCCGGCCCCAAAATGAAAAGGGCTGTTAGGTAGATTGCAATAGAACTCGAGATTTCCCACTTGTATGCGGGAACCCAGGTCGCGTAAACCTCGGCCAAGACGGCCAAGATCACGAAGATCAGGAATACGCTTAGGGTCTCAGGCGAGAAGGACGGCGCATGGATCAGGGTATAGCTCAGGGAACCCGCTGCGGCAAGGGCTAAAATGGAAACGAAAAGCGTAGCTCGAAACGGCAGTCTCATTCGGCCCCCTGAGCAAACCCTTCATGCTAATGCCTGTATGATCTTACCTCACTTCCACAGAGGGGACCAGTCCCCCCTTCCAGAATCCTTTTAGAACGGCCTCCACTTGAAACTCGCCCCAAGAAGGAGCCCCAGTGACCCTATCGCCAGCAGGTAGTACAGCCACTTCGCACCGAATATCTTCTTCATCTTCTCTTCTCCTTTACGGTTGTATCCCATCCACTTCATGAAACTTCACCTCCTAAATCAACCGCTCAGAACGG
>Ga0190334_1000231_pt1 | contig 28677 bp, 51 predicted proteins | sample 48720478_MG_FD_161270 | JGI IMG/M metagenome (GOLD analysis project Ga0190334, IMG submission 161270) | Hydrothermal vent sediment bacterial communities from Southern Trench, Guaymas Basin, Mexico - 4872-04-7-8_MG | ecosystem: Environmental > Aquatic > Marine > Hydrothermal vents > Sediment ... | reverse complement strand
ATAAAGTTCAAAATACATATAATAAAAATTATGCCCTCAAAAGATGTTATTAGATTGATTTCTGTTGATCTGGATATTGAAATACAGAGAATAATAAATAAAGTTCATGAGATGTTTGGAATTAAACCTACTATTAAGCAGGCTACTAAAATTTTAGCTTGGAAAGCAAGGAATTATAATATAAATCTAACAGCCAAAAAATTAAAAGAAATATTAGGCGGTGACGATGAATAAAAAAGGAGATGTGATTTCAATAATAACAATAGTTATTTTTCTTTTTTTAGTGGCAGCAGTATCTTTGCTGTTTTCAAACGTTTTTTTGCAGACTCTTGATGAGCTGAAAACGCAGGAATCATTTAGCAATACCACAATACAAACAATAGAGAAAGTTGAAAGCAAGACAATACCATATTTGGACTATTTTTTCTTGTTTGCTTTTATAGCTTTTTTTATAGGGGTTGTAATATCCTCGATTTATGTGTCAAGCCATCCAGCTTTTGTTCCTATTTATATAATAATTTTAATAATAGCAATCCTCATAGCAGGCATATTGGCAAATAGCTATGTGGAAATAACCAACCAGCCAGAACTGACAACGACAGCTGCCCAGTTCTCGTTTACAGAAAAGCTTATGAATATCTTTCCTTTGTTAACATTATTAATGGGCGTTGTTTCAATCGTGATTTTATATGGAAAGGGAAAAGGAGGAGGTCAAGTTGCACTTGAATAAAAATATATGGATCTTTGCAGTATTTTTGATATTATTGACTCCATCAGCTGCTGCTGTATTAAAAACCCATAGTTATGACAAGGAAACAAAAACATATACAATATATGATTGGGGAGGATTAGACAAGCTTATTTCATTCCAATTAGTTAAGAACACGGATTATTGCCTTGAGAACTGTTATGCAATAATAAAGGTTATGCCTGATAATGATTTAGAAGATGTTGAAGAGTATGATTGGAAATTTTATAATAAACATAGGAAATCTACTAACAAAATAAAAGAATGGAAACTATATAGATTAAATTATGAGGATTATGAAGTTGAAGTAACTGATTACGGCACTTGCACAGGCACAAGAATCAATAATGCGACAGGAGAAGAAGAGGAGTATGAATATACCTGCCCTATCGGGACACACACAGAAACAAGACAAAGAGAAGTTTGGGATGAATATAATTTTAATCCTCACTCTGTAAAAGCAGGAAAAGATTTTTACATTAAGTTAGTTGGAAAGAAGGACATTTATGCTGATGTAGATTGGGTTCCTACATTCTTGGGATTTGATTTAGATGAGTGGGCATGGTGGAACTCATCATATGATTACAAAAGAGATATAACAACAGAACCAACATCTGATTTAGCATTTGCTGTAAATGGAACAGAAGGTTTTGGAGGGAATATTATTTGGACAAATCCGAGTTTAGGAAATTTAAGCCTTTATTATAACAATGAATCTTTTTATGCTGTCGCTGTTAATGACACTTCAGAAGGCTATTATGAAACAGAAGGCGGGGGATTAAATAATTCTATAACATCTATTTATTCATCAAATGCAAAAGCAGTTTATCATTTTGGAACTAGTGGTTCAGCTGAAGATTCTACAACTAATAATAATGATGGAACAGTTAATGGAGCAACTTGGACAAGCTCTGGAATGTTTGGAGGAGCTTATGGGTTTAATGGCACAGCATATATTTCTGGAACAGATATATATGATTCTGGAGATTTTTCAGTAAGTTTATGGCTTAAATTTAATGGAACTTTAGGTTCTTATCAGGGAATAATAGGACAAAATAAAATTACTGATGTCGTTGATAAAAGTTGGCATATTCAAAAATCAAGTAGTGACACTTTTGTTTCAAGGATTTATGTTGATTCTGAAACAGCATTAGTAGATTGTAATAGTGTAGGAGCTATATCAACAAATACATGGTATCATCTTGTGCTTACTTACGAAGATTCTTTAAAGCAATGTAAATTATATGTAAATGGAATAGAAAATGTGTCTAATACTGGCTCTGGAACTCCTGTGAATCCTACTGTCCCCTTATGGATTGGAAAAGTGCAAACAAATTATTGGATTGGAACAATTGATGAAGTAAGATTTTATAATAGAGTTCTAACAGCAACAGAAATCCAAGAGCTTTATAACAACTCACAAAACTTGAATATGTTGTTAGGAGCTGAAGAAACTTTAACTGGAGTTAGTGTTGAACTAGTTTCTCCAATTGATGGCTATTATAATCCGATTGACAACACAACCTTTATATGTAATTCTACAGCAACTGGAGGAGCAGAGCTTGGAAATGTAACTTTATTTATATGGAATGAGACAGGAAGCTTGTATTATCAAGATACTGTTATTTTGTCAGGAGCTAATGCAACAACAGAATGGAATGTAACAGATATGCACGAAGGAAACAATACTTGGACTTGCCAGGTGTGGGATTCAACTGGAACTTATAATGATACTGCTCCAAACAGGACTATAGTGATAAACACAATTCCTCCAATAATAAATATAACATCTCCAACAGGAGAATATCAAACTTTCTCCTTGCCAATAAATGTATCTCTGAATTTTACAATAGCAGAGCTGCATTTGGATTCTTGCTGGTATTCAACAAGCTGGAACTCAACAAATGTAACAATTGATAGCTGCACAACAGGAGAGAATAACTTAACGATAACAGCAAATACGACAGGATGGCAAGCAATAACAGTTTATGCTAATGATTCTGCTAATAACATAGGAAATGATACAACTACTTTCTTAATTAATTTATTGTCATACAATACAACTTTTACAGATAATTTAATAGAAACACAACCTACAACATACACCTTAGTTGTAGATGCTACAAACATAACAGATTCAAATGCTACTTTTATTTGGAATAATACAGCTTATGGCTATGCTGCTAAAACTCAAACAGCAACACAAGTGACATTTACTAAAAATATTACAATGCCATTTATGAATAACTTGACAAATATCATCCCTATTTATTGGAACTATACAATAAACAATGGAACTATCTACAGCACTTCTGTTGAAAACCAAACAATACATCAATTTTTAATTACAGACAATGATTCAATATCAACAACTGCAACTCTTAACTTTACAATAATGGATGAGCTAACAGATAATCCTCTTAATGGAACTTTAGACATGGTTTACGACTATTATGCCTATAGCAGCTCTGCCAGGAAGAACTTATCATATTCATATTCAAATTTGAATAATAAAATATTGTATATTTATCCTTCATGGGCTTCAATATACATAGATGCTGTGATTGAATATGGGGCTGACAACTATTCAGACAGGATGTATTATTTTGATAACTCATTGTTGAACAACCAAACGCAGGATATTGCTTTGAGGCTATTGTCTGACACAGAGGCAGTTAAATTCTTCTTTACTTTGAAGAAGACAGGAACTATATTAACTGACGCAACAATTACTATAAATAAATACTTTGTTGGAGAAGGAACATACAAGACAGTTGGAAAAAGAAAATCTGACGAGAATGGAGAGTTCATTGAATACCTTGATTTAGATAAGGAATATCAGTTCATAGTTACGGAGAATGGAAATGTTTTGGGAACAATAGAAAGAACAGCTTTATGTGCAGAGGCTCCGTGCAACATGGTCTTGGAAGTGGCAGAAGTGATAGTAGATCCATGGCAAATATATGATTCTTCCATTGGGAAGGATGTTCAATATACGTTTAGCTATAATACGACAACCAACATATTAAAATATACCTTTGTAGATTTAACAGGCGGTTCAAACTTCAACAGATTGCAGGTTGATTTGTTGCGATGGAATGAAACGGCATTTACTGTGTGCAATAAGAACTTAACGGCAACATCTGGCTCAATATTGTGCAATGTCTCTGCTTACAGCGGAGGGGACTTTACTGCAAAAGCATATATAAGCCGTTCTCCAGAAGTTTTGGTAGATATATGGAAATTCAAAGATGCTTCATTAGCAATTTTAGGCGAGGATGGAATATTCTTTACATTGATAATGATAGTTACAATAGGTTTTGTAGGTATATGGAACCCAGTTGTTGGAATAGCATTGTTGGCATTTTCATTCTTCATAGCTCAAATAATGGGCTTCACAACATTCTCATTAGGGACAGCAATAATCATAGTTGGATGGGCAATATATTTCATCTGGAAGGTGAAATCATGAAACCAAGCAGTTATATTACAATAATGTTCTTAGTGGCTTTATTGTTTACTTCAGTTTATTTTATTGTCATTGACTTCCAGACAGCATACCCCAGCGTAGAAATAAATACCACATGGAAAGATAAATACAATTATATGGATAACTTAACAGGAGTTGACAAAATAGTTGATGAAACAACTGGAGAAGTAACACAAAAAGCCACAGGTTTATACAAAGTAAAAGAGGATTTGTATAACCTTGCTGCTGAAAGAAATTTATTGTTAAAAATAGTTTTAGGAGGATATATTATAATCCTAGCAACAGTTACTGCAATACAATATATGATTAGTGCAATACCTTTTATTAATGGTTTTATGGCAGATATACTAATTAGTGTTGGTGTTCCAGCATGGGCAACAGTTATTTTAGGTTTTATGATATTGCTTGCAGTAATATTTGCAATCTTATCAGCTTATAGGAGGTATCCAATGTAAAATGGCGGTTCCATTTCCTTATCCAGAAAACATAAACAATTTTATGGATTTGATTAGACATGTCAGCACAATAACCAATAATTTCTTTGGAGTTGCCATATTGCTAGCAATAGGTGTTGTGTCTTTCATTGCTACAAAAGAATATACCTTTGAGAAGTCTTTAGGATATAGTGCCTTCTTTGTATTTCTCTCTGCATTATTATTGCGTTTTATGCAGTTAATAAGCTATGAAACCTTTTATTTCTGTGTTGCGATATTTGTAGGAGTAGCTATATTCTTGTTTGTTAAAAGGGAGGGCTAAAATAACTTTAATGCCGACCTTTTTGAGCAGAATCCTATAAAAGAATAAGGTTTTGTTTATAAATAGCCGCTGCTTTTCTTAACTAACAGGGATATCCCCCAAATCATTAATGTAGCTATGAAAATCATAACTATTGGTGTCATTAAATCAGCAAATGTTCCAAATGCTTCTATTCCCTGCCCAGTTACATTATATGCCTCTGTGTTTGTTGATTGAGTTTCTTGAATATTGTTTAATGTATATGTTCCTAATCCAAATATTAGAGCAATTACAACAATTAATCCGACAATCGTTTCAATTCTCATTTTATAATACCTCCAAAGATTTTAAACTATTAAAAGTTTTCGTTATCTTCTCCCAGTTTTCCTTTCTCTTTGCTTCCCAATATTATGTTATATATTATGGCAATTATCATAAACATAAATACAAATATTAATACCCATATTGAAATGTTATGTGCCGTGTTCATTACTGTTATCATCTCTGGAACCCTTATAAAGGTTTCAGCAGCAACTCTTCCCAAACTTAATGATATTATTATAAAAATATATCCCATAAACCAAAACAATATCCTTAATGGAGTATATCCCCTAAAGAAGAATGACGATCCTGCTATTAAAAACAAGGATATTAATATGAATCCAATAAACACTCCTGTGACAATAAAGCCTTTTCCTGCTGATAAGTCTGTTGTTATTGTAAATGTAACAGAGTCAGAACCTGTCAAGCCAGTTGTAGTTTTATAGCCATAAACTGTCAATGTATATGACTGGTCATAAATGAAATCTAAATAAATTGTTTCTGTGCAATCAAAAGTCACATTCTCTCCACCATCTATAGAATACCAGCAGACATCAGCAGTTGTATTTACTGTCAAAGGAATCCTCATACTATTGGTATAAACCTTTGGCACTGGGGAAATAATAGTAATATTTGGAGGATAAGCTGCTGTTGTAAAGTTGTAGATTGCTGAAGTATCGCAAGACCCATTGTCGCATGATTTAACCCTGTAAAAATATATTGTTTCTGGGCTTAAGCCTGAGATTTGGAATGAATGAGAAGTCACTAAGCTGCCAGAAGATATTGTATTATTTAATGAAGAATCACTTAATCCATACTCTAATGTACTATTTGCTAATCCATTTGTATCCCACACAATTGTAGCTGACGTTTGGTTAATATTCGTGGCATTAACATTTGAGATAGATATTGGGACTGTAGTAAAATTGAAAGTTCCATTAGTTGTGCAACCAGAACCATAACAACTTGTTATATTATAATAATACAAAGTATTTGAGGTTAAGCCAGTTAGAGTTATGCTATGAGATGTAACCAAACTTCCATCATAAACATTTAGACCTAAAGATGGAGTTAAACCATAGCTAACATTTGAATCCGAAGTAATGTCAGTAATCCATTCTATTTTCTCATTATTTGCGTCAATAGATATTGCTGTTATATTTGATATCACTGGATATTGAACGGCTGTTGTTGTAAAGTTATAAATTGAAGACGTGTTGCAGTTTCCGTAAATATCGCAGGAAGTTACTGTATAATAATAAGTTGTGTTTTCATCTAAACCAGTTAAAATAACTGAATGATTTGTAACAGAATCATCCTGCCCAGCAGAAAGATTTAAATTAGAAGCATTTGTTCCATAATTCACAGAGCTGTTACTTAATTCATCAGTGATCCAAGTTATCTCTGCTGATGTGTCGGTTGGAGTTGCATTGATATTTGATAAAGCTGGGGGGACAGTATCATTTATTGTATATTCAACTGTAACATTGTATAACTGTGGAGAAAAACTTGTGTCTTCTGTTTCAAAATGGAATTTATATTGAAAGTATCTATTATCTGGTTCTGATAAAGTTTGAGGTGAGACGTCATTATAGTCTGTCCATGTTTCTCCAGAGCAGGCAGAATCATCACAGCTTCTTGCCGTTAAATTTAATTTTAATATTCCTCTTTTATAAACATTTTCAATTTCATTGGAAGTTAATGTTCTATTCCATATAGCTACTTCATCAATTGTTCCGTTGAAGAAAAGAGGAGAAGTAGGAAAATTTCTAGCTCCTATATGTATAGGAAATGAACTATTTATTGTAGTCCATTCGGCATTGAAACTTCCTTTGTCAATACCATTTACATAGCATGTAACAGTCACGTTGTCATAAGTAACTAAAATGTGATACCATCTTGAAGCGACCATATTATGTTCAAAACTTGAATTATAATTATTTCCAACACCCACAAATAAATTAGAACTCGAAGTTCCAAAATAAAATCTCTCATCAGGATAACTATCATCATATCTGCCTAAAAACATATAAGATCCAGAAAGGTCATTAGGATTAATCCAAAAAGAAACAGTAAATCCATTAATAAGATTGTTAGTAACATAAGAAGTATTGATAATATCATCACTTCCATCAAAACCAATAGCAGTATTAAACTTTCCTTCTTGAGAATACAATGCTCCATTGTAAGTTCCATTATTTCCTTCGCCAGAAGTGTCTACAATAGTTCCAGAAGATTCGTCTAAATGCCACAGTCCTACATTATCTGTCATATCTACTACATCAACGAAACTGCCAGAATCAATTCCTTTGTAATTCGGAAGCTCTGCTCCATAATTAAGCTCCTGATACCAAGAGATATTGTTCCAAGTTACAATTCCATTAACACTTTGGCTATCAAAAACTTTAGAAATGTAATCCCCAGAAGAGGAAGCTGCATTTAATTGAATGAATGTGCCATTAAGGAATGTTTGGTTGTAAGTTCCCTCATCAAAATTAGAAGCATTTGTAAACCAAGTTGATGCTAAAGCTGGAGCTACGCAAAACAAGAATACAACAAAATAACTTAATATTTTTTTGTTCATCATTAACCAGTAGCTGCCTTTGCTTTTGCCAGAGCTTCTGCTGCTCTGGCTGTTTGTTCAGCAACTCTTGCCATTATGTCCGGATTAAACTTGTCAAGCATAAAGTAAAACATTACTGCTATCAGCATTAAGCCTACTATTATTGTGATTGGAGCAATGTATTTTTCTAATTTATTTTCTTTTCTCAAAACATCCCTTATTCTTTGAATGCTTAATATTGCTCCATATTTAATATCAGCTTCTACTGGAACAAAATTTACTATTGAGTCAGAGACTTGTCTTTTCAATTGGATAAAAGTGTCAATGTCTTTTTGATAGTAGTAAATTCTATTCAAAGGTGTTAATCCTTCCAATTTAGGAGGAGACAATAAGTCTCTATATTTAAATGTTCCAAGTTTTATCCTGAAAAATGGTGAAGAACCTTTTCTTGCTATAAATGCTCCCCTTGTTTCTATCTCCTTTATTGCTCCGTTCTCCCTCTCACTAAATACAGTAACAGGATATTTATATAATCTTCGCTGCATTAGCATATAAAATAGAACTCCTGCGACTATTAAAAATATTATAGTAGGAACCAGCCACGTTAAAATTCCTGCAACTTGGGAGCCAAAGTTTGAATACAACGCAAAAAAGTTAGCCATATTATCTACCTCCGAAAGGGTTTAATTTCGCTAAAAAGCTCTTTCTTTCCTGTTTTGGATAGTCCAATGCCTTTGTGGATATCGTTTCCTGTATTGTTCTTCCAATTACATTCCTATCCCCTGCTCCAAGGGCTTTCCTGAACGCTGCCATTGTCATCACTAATATTTGATTGGAAAGAATATTAAGATTTGACTTGTCCTGTATGCCATACTCCTTATAATTGACATAAAGAATAGGCAAGGCATTTTCGCAAACATAAAGCGTTAGTTTTAGAATATCGTCTTCCTTGAAGTTTGAGAATGTAACCAAAGAAGAAACAGCAGCAGAAACTATTGATAAATATTTCCCAATACCTTTCTCATTCATCAACGGGTCAAACACCCTTGTATATCCCTGCTTTTCTTCGTCATATATCTCTCCGTTAAGATAATGCCTGATCATGTCAAGAACTTTTTTAGGGTCAAGCTCTCTAATGATCCCTATGCTTTCATCCTGCCTTTGTTGCTGCCCAGCATAAACATCCTCTGGATATATTGCTTGCTGATCATCCATAGAATTAGCTAATGGCATCTCAGGTTCACCTTCTTTCATTGGCTTGTAATATGGAAACATTATAACGAAACAGCCTTTATAACATTTTTAAGATATTCAGTAGGTTTTTCCTTTTTCTTTGCTATCATTGGTCTTATTTCAAGACCAGTTATTTTTTTCTTTAGTTTCTTTATTTTCTTCGGCTTTGCATACAAACCAAGAGCAACTGCAGCAACTGAAGCTTGATACGCTTTCTGTGCTTTCTTTAATTTTGCTCTTTCTTTTTTAGTTATTTTTTTAGATATTTTCCTATAATATTTAAATCTATATTTTATTACTATTGGTCTTGGTCTTTCTGGAATTTTAGGAACTTTATAAGGCATTATAAATTGGGATATTGATGGAGGTTTATATGTTGGAGCTTTATACCTAACAGGAACAGAAACTTTATAAGGAATTGCTTTTGCTATTTTATAAGGCTTCATAAAATAAGGAAAAACTTTTGGATATTTAATTTTTGGAACTTTATAAGTCATTATTTTAGGAGGAACAATTTTAGGGGCTTTGTATGGAGCAAAATATTTTGAAATCTGTGGATATTTATATTCAGGATATGGTGGATAAGCTCCTGCAAATGGATATAATGGATATTTAGGATATTTAGGGTATTTAGGATATTTCAATGCTTTAGTGACCTTTGGAAAACCGAAAGTTTTATATATTGCAGATGATATATCCTTTACTGCAGTTACTTCTGTAACTGTGGGGAGGGGGGAAACTTTTACTTTCTTCGGAAACTTGATTTCTGGGAATAATCTTTTCGTTGCAGTTATATACATTTGTCTCCTTATTGTAAGAAAGTCTGGCAAATCCTTTGAATATCTTCCTTCTAAATAAGCAGCAATTAATTTCCTCCTAGCTTGTATTCCTAAAGTTGGTGCAATTTTTATTCCTGTTGGGTCTTTTTTAATGCTCATCCAAGCGGGTTCATAAATAGGAGCTACAGTTCTTATATTCTGATAAAGCATGCTCATTGGATGGAATTCAGCAACTTTAATACCTTTAATAGTAACCCTCCCAGTTCCCGGAACAACAGAAACTCTTTTAATTCCCATTTTTCTCCACAAATTAGCTAACTCATTTGCTCTTGAAACTACATTTGCTTTAGTATAAATATCCAAGTCTGATTCCACCCATCTTGATAAAGGCGGTCTCGCCTTTCCATGCAACATAGTTCTCATAGCTTGGGAACCGCCAAGAACATCACCTTTCTTTCTCAAAAAATTTTTAGTTACTTCATGAAGTCTTGAAGGCAATCTTTTCATACCAGTAAAATCAACTTTTTGAATTAAAGGTTTTCCTCCTAATTTTTCTATTTGCCTCAATTCATCCATAAATTTTTCAAATTGCCTAGCTTTTGTTTTAGATAATTTTCCCTCGCTTACTAATCTGCTAAGTTCTCTTGTTATTTGTGATTTTGTCAATGCTCTTTCTGCGAGTGTTCCGCCAACCTTAGCTCCTGCCACAAAGCCTCCAATCTCTATTGCTGTCGCGATTGGAGCTTCTGCAATGCCTTTATATACTTCAGCAGGATGTGTAACTGAATAAGCTGTCGGTATCGCCGCCATTGCCAATCCAACAGGGGGAGCCAAAGTTGATACAGCTCCAATAACTGCTCCAGTTGTTATTGTTTCTGGCAAAGTGCTGAGTGCCAAAGCTTGAGAAAATTTTTTTCCTGCTTTTTTTGCTTTCTCTTCTGTAATTTTCTCAATCTTTTTAATTTGTGGAATTATTTTACTTTCATATTCTTTCTTCGCTTTTTCTGTATATTCTTTACTAACAGTTTCTGACCTTGCTTTTATTGTTTTATTAGCTTTTTCTACAGCTTCTTTTAATAATCTATTTGCTTCATCAACAGTTATTTCACCTTTATTAACTCTGGTTTGCAAATCTTTTTGTAATTCATTTAGTTCAACCTTCTTTTGAGTTACTAAATATGAAACATCGGAACCTGCCAAAGAACTATATTTTTCAATTATTTTCTTCCCTTCAGCTTCAGCAAGCTCTTTTATTTTCTCTCCTCCTTTAATACGTTCAGCTTCTTCTGGAGAAACCAACTTTGCTCCAACAACTGTTCCTTCTCTTGAGAAAGCAACCCATTCACCTCTTTCCTCCATTAAACGTAATCTTTTCTTTTCTTTGCTTTCATATAAAAATGGCAATTCATAAAATGGTCTAATAAATTCCATTGCTTTCTCTGTTAGTTTTCTTACTTTTGTCAATTTTTTTTCTTCTTTTTTTGCTTTCGCCAAAGCTTTTTCCCATGCCTTTTGAGATTTGAACCATTTAGGCTTTTCTATCTTTTCTTCCTTCAGTGCTCTCATAACTGCAACTGGAGGCTTTAATTCTTCCCTAGCAATTACTCCTGCTACATCAACTCTTAATTTTTCCTCTGCTTGTTTTCTCAACTTTTCTGTTTCTGTTAATTTTTTTTCTGGTTTAGGAGCTTCTTTTTTCTCTATTTCTTTTAGCTCTACTTCTAATTTCTCGGCTTCTTTTTCAGGAAGAACAACAGGAACTTCTTCTCCTCTTTTTTTGTGTTTTCTTACAACTCTTTCAATAGCTCTAATTTGTTTCTTTGTATAACCTTTATAGATAACTCTTTTTCCTCTTCTTCTCGCTCTACTAACTGCCCGAGCAGTGCCACGTATCACAGCTTTTTTCATCGCTCTACGCAGCATGGATTTCGTCACTACCATAATTCACACCCAGAAATCTTTTTATTTTGGCGCACCATTTTCTATATTATTTTACAATAATATCTTTTGAATATATAAATTTTTCTAAAAAATGAGAAAGATTTAAATATAATAAAGAATTAAAAAAAGAGTGAACGCATATAGTAACCAGACACATTGTAGGTTAAGTATGCGTTCTATATAAACTTTTCGGTTTTTGATAGTGGCAAGACTAGAAAAATTTATAAACTATAAACGATTAAACATTTCTATGACAGACCTCCCACCACCAGAAGACGATGTTTCTCAGTTCAATATGCATATATCAATGTTGATTAGAATCAACAAATTGTTCTACATGGTTGCTGACTGCTCCATTAACAGCGAATATGACAAATGGTATAAGGCATTGAAGGCTATATTCAGGGAGATTTCCTTCAAGCTGAAGCCAGAGGAAATGCAATTGGTGAACAACCACATTAAGATCATTAACCCATTGATGGCACAATATTTCCAATCAAACGGAACAAAAAAAGTCAGCGTGGGGAGACTAGCAAATGAGCTGGAAAATTTTGAGATAACTTTAAGGAAATTGTTGGATAAGCATGGATTTCTGCTCTCTAGGAGTGAGACTCGTTTCTTTTGAAAAATTTCTCTTCATACTTAACTCCTTTCTGTCTGTATTTTGCCACAAGGTCTCTTGATATTGAAAGAATCTTTGCTATCCTGCTCTGACTATATCCCAAAACCATTGCCATATAATCCATTGCCCTATAAAGATAAATCTCTGAAGGATGTATTTTTTCTTCCAGCTGAAACTTTCCCATTCCAGCAAACTTTCTCTTATTATATTCCTCCTTATCTAAAGGAAAATCCTTGTTAAACCTAGCAACAAAATTCGCTCTAGGTTTAGCATAGGAATAGAATTTTTTTCCCATCATATAGAGCAATTTCTTCTTTTCATAATCAAACACTGAAAACTGCCCTCTTCTTCCATTCTTCAAATAAACATGCAACAAAATCTTACTTCTCCAAAGAGCTATGTTTTTATCCAAATCAAAAAAAGATGGAAGAATAACAATGATGAAAAGGTTTTTAGCTCTAATCTCTGAAAGCATTCCTATGATTGCTCTATTCACTCTGCTTAAAGCTTGTCTTGAGTTTAAAGCTGCAAACGCTTCATCCAAAACAACACATTGGAATTTCTGTGCAGTAGTTACTTTTTCAATAAATTCTTTTGCTTCAAAACACATCCTATCCAAATTGAAAGTTGGGTCAAGATAGCAAGCCAGAGTTGCTGCTAGCGTGCTTTTTCCAGAACCCTCCATTCCATCTATCAGAAATATTGCATCAAAGTCCCTTTTAGTTACAGCTTCTTTTGCCTCATCAGCTATTCTTGCTAGTGCGTCATCTATAAAAACTTCCTTTCCATTGAAATTAAATCTCATTTTTATCAACCTCCTAATTTTAAATTCACTATTGTGAAAAAAGTTCACTATTGTGAATATTCTGGTAGAGGATTTAATATACTCACATCTTTCGGGGGCTAGAAATTTCTAGATGGCAACTTTGTAACCTTTGATTTTTCATTTTCTTAAATTAATATACAGGTCTCCCAGGATATTTTTAATTTCTTGTAAATCAGTTTCATCAAACAAAGATGGAGAAGCATAACTTGATCTCAAGGTTTCAATATCATGTCCCATTCTCAAAGCTATTTCCAAAGCTGGAACTCCTATAGCATTCAACCAAGTGCCATGAGTTTTTCTAATATTGTGGCTTGAGAAATCAGTATTCTTAAAATCCCTTATTATATCTAATTTTTTTAATTTAGTTACAATCAGTTTGTTTATTGCTGCAGTTGAAGGAATATTAAAAGTATCATCATCTTTTAGCTTACAGGCTTTAATCCATCTTTTTAACCAATTAGAAAACTCTGTGGATATTTTAATTATTCTTGGCTCGGGTCTTGTCTGCCCTTTTTTAGCTTTAATTTTAGTAACTCTAAATTTTAATGTTTTATTATTAAAATCTATATCTCTAACTTTTAGGTTTCTTATTTCATTTATTCTGCCACCAGTATTAATTGCTATCATAAAATATGGTTTGCTCTTATCTTTCAAACTATTATAAAATAATAGCCACTGTCTAGGATAAAAGAAAGCTTTCTTATCTTCTTTTAAGTGATATTTTTCTCTCATAGCATAAAAAGATTAACTTTTTGTGGGGATAAAGATTAACTTTTTTGTTTGTTTTGATATATAAAATTGGGCTTTTTTTTATGCAAAAGTTAATGTTTTATTGTAAAGATTAACTTTAAAGTTTATAAATCTTTTCACTTTTTTTCTGTAACTACTAATAAATGTATAGAAATTTATATAAATAAGTATGTTTTTTCTAGAAATATGAATAAAACTGAAATAATGGCTCTACAATGGATGAAAGAAAATAATTTTGATACAGAAAACATAATAATCAATGTAAATAAAAGTCCAGATTTTATTTGTGGAGACCAAAGGTTTGAAGTCAAAAAAATAAGAAAAAATAATTTAGTTTTTTATGATACTCAAATAGAAAAATTAAAAGATGATGATATAATTTTAGTATTTGATGATAATGGATTTAAATTCAAATTTAAATGGGGAGAAAGACATAACTTAAAAGATATAAATATCATCAAATTAAAAAATAAAGTAACAATACAAATCAGAAAAGAAACATTAAAAAGAATCAATTCATTTAAAATTTCTAAATTAGAAACTTATGATGAAATCCTTAATAGAGTATTTTCATATTATGCTAAATCTTTATATCACACTCAAAAATGACAAAAGGAAAATATTGCTTTACAATGGATTTGGAATTGCTTAATACTTTTAGAGACAAATGTAGAGAGACTGGTTTAGTGTGTGGAAAAGTTATAGAAAATTTAGTTCATGAATGGTTAAAATTAAGTGGAGAAATCATAAAAGCAAATATAAAAGAAGCTGTTTCAATGTTTGAAGATAGAAAACAAGGGGAGGTCAAAAATGGACCAGAAGGAGATGGAAGCCAAAATATCTGAAATAGATGCAAAAGTTAATGCATTATACGAACTGATAATAGCAAAAGCTAATGTAGCAAATGCTTTTTTAAACGAAGTTTTATACCCTGAAACTCAAAAAGAACAAAAAGAGGTGAAAAAAAATGCTAAGTGACACCATAAAGGGCATTAAAATAGAAAGCCTAGATCCCAAAAGCATATTCATATGGGGTTCTGGTAGGGCAAAAGACTTCCGAAGCCAAGTTGCTAACGCCAAAACTAATTTCTAACTACACTACCGGAAGCTCACCAGAGCTCCATATTCTACTTCTGGTGAGCTTTCTTTCTTTTTCTTAAGCCCAGATATCTGAAAAGCTTAATGGCTTTAGAACGCCTTAAAACCTTTCTGTGGCATTTCTTTTTTATTATTATACGAATAGTTTCTACGATATATATTTTGAAAACTAAAAAAGTTTATATATCTATTAGTTTTTCTAACTTTCATTAACTAATGGAGGTTGGAACTATGGAAGAAAAAACAAACGAAAATAGCAAAGAAGTTTCATTTATGTTTAAAATTGACAGAGATCTATGGAATCAATTTAAAGCCAAGATTCCAAAAACGATGAATATGGATGAAGCAGTGATTGAAGCGATAAAAGCTTACAAAGAAGATAAAAAAGAGGTGGTTTGATTTTTTGAGAGGTGATAAAGATGAACGGTTTAATACACTACCATAAATTTGGAGCCGTTGGAATTGCATCCCAAATGGAAATTGAATACTGTGAAAGAGGTCATGGGAATAGTAAAATTCATCAGATAACATTAAAAAATGGACAAGCTGAATATTTTGAAGTAAAAAAAGAAAGAAACAAAGTAACAATAGAGATTATGGGAGAATGGGAATTTGATGAATTCTGCGAATTTATCAAAAATCTAAAAGAACATTTAGATTCACAAAAATGAATGTAGAAAATAAAAAAGAGGAAAATATTGCCAAAAGAATTTTAGATAAATGGGCTACTGCTGTTATTCCTAAAGATGCCATATTTGTAAAAAATGGAAAAGCAGGAGTAAATCAAAATAAAACGAGACATTATGGAGAACATGGATATAAAGGAGATGAGGTTTTATGGATAGCTCCAAAAGATTGCATAAGAATTGAATTCGAAGACACTCCAGATAATAATCACAGATATATTCTTGAACTTGAATCTGTAGCAAAAAGTTTGGGCTTTGATTATTGCATTACAGGACATGGGGGGAAAAGCGATTATTTTAATATATTCAAATTAAAAGGAATTCCTTTTAATGATGATAACAAAATAGCAAAAATGCTTCTTATTGATATGTTATTGCCTGAAATGGCTAAAGACAAACTTGACAGAACAAACCTAGGATGGACTCCAACTCCAGTTATAGGACATCCACATTGGAAACCAAAATATAATGGAGCAATACATAGAATATTAAGAGGGAAAAATCCTTTAGAACATAATAATGAATATCCAAAAGAACTATTAAAAAAAATTGAGAAATTAAAAAAATTAAATAAACAGAGTGCCTTAAAATGGAAACAAACAGATAGTTGGGTTGAAGATTTCTTATTAAATTATTGTTTAAACAATAAACTCCCAGAAGGAGAGAGGCACATGATTATAGAAAAAAATCTTGCTGCATTAATAATTTTCAAAAAAGATAAAGAATTAATCAAAAAAAGATGGAGAAAAATCCAAAATATAAGAGAAGACGGCATCTTAGGATGGGAAAAAGCAATATTACAAGGGAAATATACTTCAGTATCTGCAGGTGAATTGGTTAATTACATTAAAAGAAACAATATAAATTATATTATTCCAAAAAAAGAAGAAAAAACAGAATCAAAAGAAAACAAAAAAATTAATTTTCCATCAGGTATTCTTAAAATAACAAACTATGTTCACAATGTTGAATTTTTTTATGAACAACAACCATTTTTCTATGACAAAACAGGAATATTTTGGTTTTGGAGCTGGAAAAAATCAAAATGGGTGATGGTTGATGAAGTTGATGTAATGAATGCGATTGATGATGTATTACAGTTTGGAGGGGACACAGTTACAAGTTCAGTAAAATCAAATTATCTTGAAGCATTTAAAAGAGTTGGAAGAAAAAAAATGCCAAAAGAAACTCCAAAACATTGGATTCAATTCAAAAATAAGATTTTTGATTTGAAAACAAAAGAGATATTTGGAGCAACACCAGAATATTTCAACTGTAATCCAATACCTTGGGATATAGGAGAATCAAGCGAAACTCCTGTGATTGATAAATTATTTGAGGAATGGGTTGGGAAAGATTATGTCAAAACACTAAAAGAGATAATTGCTTATTGTTGCCTTCCTGATTATCCGATTCACATGATTTTCTGTTTTATAGGCACAGGTTCTAATGGAAAAACTAAATTCCAACAGTTATTGTCAAGATTTATAGGAAAGGACAATATCTGTAGCACAGAACTAGATTCTTTACTAAATAGCAGATTTGAAACAGCAAAATTATACAAAAAATTGGTATGTCAAATGGGAGAAACAAATTTTGGAACAATAAATAAAACATCTCTCTTAAAAAAGCTAACAGGACAAGATTTAATAGGATTTGAATTCAAACAGAAAAAACCATTTGATGATTATTCTTATGCAAAAATTTTAATAAATTCAAACTCTCTTCCAAGTAGTGAAGACACTTCAGAAGGATTTTATAGGAGATGGTTAATTATTGATTTTCCAAATCAATTTCCTGAAGGGAAGGACATATTAGAAATAATCCCAAAACAAGAATACAACAATTTAGCAAGACAAGTATTAAAAATACTACCAAGATTACTTGAAATTGGAACATTTACAAACCAAGGGAGTATTGATGAAAGAAGACATAGATATATAATGGCTAGTAACCCTTTAAGCTTGTTTATTGACAATTTCTGTGTTCATTATCCAGATAGATACATAAGATATTCAGAATTGTATACTGCCTATGTCCAATTTTTAAAAATAATGAAAAGGAGAATAATCTCTAAAAAAGAGTTTAGCAAGGCATTAGAACTCGAAGGATATGAAATAAAAAGAACTTCCAAGAGATATAATGATTCATGGATCACAGATAGATTCATAGAAGGCATAGATTTGAAGTCAAATTTTATGACACTTATGACCGATATGACCCAACTTTCACTTAATTTCCCTATATGTAAAATCAAGTGGAAATTTTGCGATGAGAGTCATAAAAGTCATAATGGCAATACAAGCCCTGAAACACCAAAATTTGGCACTTTAACCTCTGTTTCCAATGGAGATAATGCTACGATTATACGAACAACTAAGCAAAAAGAGGACAATTTTGTCACAATAGAGGAACCAATAGCCACTGGAAAATCTATATTGGAAAATATAGGTCTTGAAGACTATGTAGAGTTTGTTAGGGAAAGAAAAGAGTATCCTATTATAGAATTTGTTGAAAAATATGGCAAAAAAATACTTAATGAACTGCTAAAAAAAGGTTATTTGGTTGAAATGCCAAAAGGTATTTTGAAAGTTTTGGAGTGAAAATGGAAAGAGTAACAAGAAAGTGCATCCATTGCGGGCACATTCAAAAAACAACTAAGCCAGATAATTTCAAGTGTGTTGTGTGCGCCAAATGGCAGATCCAAAAAGTATATACTCAAAAATAGAAAAGTATATACTCAAAAATAGAAAAGTATATATATTTAATAATCTTTAACATATTAAAATGGTTAAAAAACTGATTGATATTGATGAAAACTTATGGATACAACTAAAAGTATTTGCAGTTAAAAATAGATTTAAGATAGGTGATGTTTTGAATGACATTTTGGAGAAATTTTTGAACGAGGTAGAGAAAAGGTGAATAAATTTGTTTTAATTGGAAGATTGCACATAAATGGAAAAAATCACAGAAATAGTTGGAAATCTCTATCAAAATATTTGGATAGAAAAATAATTCCAATTGAACCAACAAAAGCACTAATAGAAATTAGGAGCAGAAAAAGCCTATCAATTTTGAGACAAAAATTAAGAAAATACAACAAAAAATATTATACAGATTTTTTTATAGGTGCAAGATGAGTTGGACAGCTTCAATGGAAACTCCAAGAAAATTTTTCGAAGATTTCAAAAAAGAAAACCCTGAGTTTTTTGAGGATGATAATGATGGATAGAGAATCGTTGATATATTTTGCTGAAAAAGATGGAATGATGATATCGCTTTTGCTAGCAATATTTTACTTGCTTGGGGCATTTTTTTTGTTTCAGGTAACATGGCTTGCCTCACTTGTATTTTTAGTAATAGGTTTTTTGGAATTGAGAAGAATAAACAATAAATATGACAAATTCATAAAAAGATTGAAAAGAGGTAGATTTTTATGGAAATAGAAGTAAAGATTGAGAAGCCTGAATACGCAAAGACAACAAAAAATCCAAAATATGAGGCAGCCATTGTTTATTTTCCTAACGGCTTTAAATGGATACCAACTTATGAGCAAATTGTTGAAATTTTGCATAAAATGGCAAAGTGCGAAGCCATAAACAAAGAGCTGAGAGCTTTGTATGAGGTGAATGAAAATCTGCTCTGAAAAACCCGATTGTGCTTGCTTCAGGCATTATGATGGCTCTCCATACTGTAAAAGATGCGGGTTTAAATCTGAATGTATCAAAAAATCACAATGGAGGTCAGAATGAACATCAAAAAAATTTATGAAAAAAACGAGATTAATGATTTGGAAAACATTGTAAGAATGTCTTTATCATGCAAACTTCTCGCAACAGCTGACTTATTAGCAATAGCAATAGCTTTTTTGGAAAATAATATTATGCTGATGATAATTTTTGCTCTGCTAACAATTTTATATGCAACAGAAGATCGTTATTGGGATTTGAAATATCACATATTCACGAAATATCGTGAAGGAGGTATAAAAAATGAGCGAAGAAGCAAAATTCGTTCCAAAAGCTCCTGATTATCGGGGGGACGGGATAAGTATTTGGAAAGCAACAGACAAGAATGGAAAAACATACTTGAGAGTATCAGTTTTAGGCGGCAAAGCTGTAAACTGTTTCAAGTATGAACCAAAAGAGAAAATAGAGGTTAAAGAGTTATAGTCATAACACCCCTTGAAGTGCTATGACAGAGAGGGCAAAGGTTTGGGATCACATCCAATATTGGAGATCAACTCTTTTTCCTTTGCCCTCCCCCAATCAAAATGCCCCAACAAACAACAACCAAAATAGGAGAATTGGAATTGAATAGAATTTATTGTATGGATTGTCTGGAAGGTTTAAAGATGTTGCCTGATAATTCTGTAGATTTGATTATAACAAGTCCACCTTATGAAGATATATCTGGTGCTGGATATAAAGCTGATAAAAAAGACATATTATTTATGAAACTTTATTCAGATTTTCTTGATAAATTATTTAATGAGTATTATAGAATATTAAAATTTTCTGGGCAGATATTTTTTAATATAAAGCACAAAACACATAATAAATCATTAAGAACAGTTCATTGGTTGGAATTTTTAGAGAGTCTTTCAAAGTTTAAATTAAAAAGTTATATTATTTGGAAATACGCTGGAAGTTTTGATAGTTCAAATAGAAGATTTCATCTTGATTATGAAATAATTTATCATTTGTCAAAATCAGATGAAATATATCTTAATGAAAAATGTGAAATTCACGATGCATTATCTTCTGTATGGTATATTCCTCATAATATAAAAAATAAAGTCCATCCAACTCAGATGCCAGTAGCAGTAGTTGAAAGAATATTAAAAGTTGCTTCAAAAGAAGGAGATATAATAATGGATAATTTTATGGGAAGTGGAACAACAGCTGTGGCATGTTTAAGATTAAATCGCAATTTCATCGGCTTTGAAATAAGCCCTGAATACTGCAAAATAGCAGAAAAGCGTCTTGCTCAAGAAAATCTAAATGGGTGGGTGGAATAATGAACTGCCCCAAATGCCAACAAGAACTGATTGAGAAGGAAGGAAAGTTGATATGCAGATATTGTTGGAGTGGATGTTATCCGCCTGAGGAGGAAAAATGAAAGAAATAGAAGGAATTGAACAAGAGATATATTATGATAAAAAGATAAAAAAATTGAATATAGAATTAGCAGATGATAAAGGCCGTCCATTAATTTTATTTCAAGACTGGACTAAAAAGTCAAAGTGCAAGACATTGATAACTTTGCATATAAAAGAAGCAATAGAGTTGAAATCAATTATAGACAAATTAGTAGTGGGATATTTAGAAGACAAAATAGAAAACAAAAGCTGAGGGAGAAATGAAAAGTCAGCATAATACGAAAATAAGCGAATTAAACAGAATAAAAGTCGGTTTAACCCGTTATTAAACAAAATCGCCTTCAGCGACTATTGTTTAATAAGCGTTAGCCGATTCCGAGCAACTTCGTTGCTCTACATCCAAATTTAAAATTGCTAAAATGGATAAAAAACATTTGTCAATTGTTGGTTTTGGTAAGAATAGACAGGAGAAAGATTACTATCCAACCCCACCAGAAACGACAGAAGCACTATTTTTAAAAGAAAAGTTTGAAGGAACAGTCTGGGAGTGTGCGAGTGGAGAAGGGTGGATGTCTATGGTAATTGAAAAATATAATGAGTGTATATCCTCTGATATAAGAACAGACAAAAAAGTTTATGGTCATAAAGGTATAAATTTCTTAAAAAATTACGAAACAATCACTAAAAAATTTTATTTAAATAAAGTAGATAATATAATAACTAATCCTCCTTATAGATTTGCTAAAGAATTTGTAGAAACAGCTAAAAAGATTACAAGATATAAAATAGCAATGCTTCTAAAATTGGTTTTTTTAGAAGGCATTAATAGATATAAGATGTTTCAAGATAAAATATTTCCATTAAAGACGGTATATGTTTTTTGTAAAAGACAAAAGATTTACAAAAATGGTTTCGGTGAAAATAAAAATTCAGGTCTTATAGCATACGCTTGGTTTGTTTGGGATAAAAATTACAAAGGAAAACCAACAATTGAGTGGATACCACAATAAATAGCAATTTTAAACTTCGGCTAACGCTATACATTAAACGAAATTGGCTACGCCAACTATCGCTTAATAGCGATTTTACGGTTACGGGCTTTCAGCCCTTCACCCAAATTTAAATTTTTGCCTATTCAAGATGAAATTGGAAATTCACAATGAAGATTGTATTCAGGGTTTATCTAAATTAGATGATAACTCTGTTGATTTAGTTATTACAAGTCCACCTTATTGTGCAAATAAAGAGTTTGAAAATTTTAAGTCTATTGAGGAATATAATGAGTTTTTAATTGATATTTTTAAGCTTCTTTATCAAAAGCTTAAAATTGGTGGTAGAATTTGTTGGCAATCAGCATTTACAATAGCAAAACCAAGACATTCTCCTATATTTGAAGCATATATTGCTGGACTTATTGCTGGATTTAAATATCGTGATTTTGTTATTTGGTTTCCACAATCTACATTAACTGAAAGAAAACCAGGAGCAGGTAATACTGGATGGGGAAGTTGGAGAAGTCCATCCAATCCAACAATCAGAGGCATGTTTCAAGGGATAATCATTTTTGATAAAGATATTCATACAAACAAACCTAATGGTAGGAAGTCAGATTTAGAATCTCAAGAATTTATGAATTTAACAAGAAGTGTATGGTTCATTCCGCAGGATAAAGAAAATCAATGCAAATATTCAGAAAGAAAACACAGTTTGCCATTTCCAGTTAAATTAGCTACAAATTGCATTAAATTAAATAGTTATGTCGGTGATACTGTTTTAGACCCTTTTTTAGGAACTGGAACAACTTTAGTAGCTTGTAAACAATTAAATAGAAATGGAATTGGATATGAGATAAACCCTGAATACTGTAAAATCGCAAAAGAAAGGTTACAACAGGAAGTATTGTCGGCAAAAATTTAAACTTCGTAAAATCGCATACATTAAACTCAAAAGGTAAGATATGAGATTAAAATGTTAGAAGAGTTAAGTTTACTCCAAATGATAGGAATAGCAACTTTAGTCTTTATTGGATTCAGTATTTTATTCATTTTGATTGCTATCTTTATAGAGGAGATGAATAATAAAGTTAAGTTTTGGAGATTAATTTGGAGAAAATTTAGAAGATGGTTAAAAAAATGACAAAACCACAACCTTTGGATAATAAAGTATATGTAACTTGGAACTTTTTTAGAGAAGACCAAGAACTGGCTACAGAAGAGAATCTAAAAAGAATTAAAGAAATGGTAAGTAATATTCAATTATTTATATTATTTGAAGACATCAAATCCGCTTGTGATTTTTATTTGAGGTATAAGGATAAACCACTGTTATTATGGGAGGAAGAAGGATTTTTACTTCACGAGTTAAATATTACTAAAGAACTCTGGGATATTATGGGAAAGCTAGATGATAAAGAATGGACAATTAACGATTATAACGACTGGCTCTTCAAACTTGCTTTTAAGGATGTTTTTGAAAAATGAGAAAATACAAAATAACAGATTTTGAAGGTCAGTATAGCATTAAAGACCTTATTGAAGTAATTAAAAGAATGAGAGTAGACGACAAACTGGAGATAATCAGGGTAGGATAAAAAATGCAATGCAAAGATTGTAAATACTTTTTTGGAGGCTTTTGCAGAAAACTCATAGCAGAAGTTGAGCCAGATTATTATTGTGAGGAGTGGGAGGAAAGAGAATGAAACTTAAAGAAATTTTAATAATAACCTTAACTTTAGCCATTTCAGTAGTCATAACTATTTTAATAAACAAAAGTTTGCATAATGAGCCAATAATTGTGTCTCTTGGCGTAGAATGGAATAAACCTCTTATCGCTATATTAATTCTTATAACTATGTTTGTTCTAATATTTTGTTTATATTTTCAAACTAAAGGAGAAAAACAAAATGATACCAGCCAGTTGTGAATATTATTCATCAGTTTGGTGTAATTCATTTTTTAGTATTGTTGGTTTTGCTATAACATTAACTATGATTTATATTATGATAGAAAAATTATTTAGAGGAAAACAAAATGAAAAAACAAAAATCAGATCTTGAATACCTTGCAGAAGCATGTTATAAAAATAATGCAATATTTTCAAAGGACAGAGGGCTTTTTAGAGAGTGCGGAATTAGAGAAGGAGCATACAAATACTGTAAATATTTTTTAGGAAAGAGAACTTTTATTACTGATAGTGGAGTAAGAACATTCAAGATCTGTGGCTACAAGAAATGACTATTATGAATTTTTTCAAGGAAAAATGGTTGAAATTCAAAGCCACAGCAATCTGTGCCAATAAGCTTGCCAAGAAAATTGTATTGAAAGAAGAAGATAATAAAGAAGAAAGAATATATTTTCCCGACGAGGTTTATGAGAAATGGAAGAGAAAACAATAGATTTTAACAAAATAAAGAGATTCATACTAAACCCTTACGTCCAATTCATTATGAGAGCGTTGTTAATAATTGGGATAATAGTCATGACATACTTTTTGATGCAATATGCCAAATATTGCTCTGCTTTTGAGAATGCCTGTGAGATGTGCAATGCAATAGGAAATCCAAACTCACCATGGTTCATACAATGAAAGCCAAGAAATATCTGTTAATAATTTTTGTTGTAATGTTTTTGTTAGATTTTGGAACAACAATGTATTCTTTTCATGTTGAGGGGCATACTTATAAAGAAGCAAATGTTTTATTTGTTCTTACAGGCTCTATGTTGCCAGTTTTTGCGGCAAATTTATTGATAATCTTCATCATCTGGAAATATTATGGAAAGTTAAATAGCCCATTTTTGAATTATTTTTTAATCACTGTTGTGTTATATACCTTTTTTGCGAGAATCCCAGCAATATTTAATGCGATACATAGCATTCAAAATCCAACCCCTGTTGAGATTGCCTCTCAAATAACTATTAAAACAAAAGTAACTTTTTATGTGGTTTATGAATTGATAAACATATATCTACCTTTAATATTATCATGTTTGATTTATTTATTTTTTAAAATGGATTATAACATAACACCTAAAAATGGCTAAGATCAAACCAAATGGAATATGTGAAATTTGCAGGACTCACAAAGCAATAGCGTGGTATAACAAAAAAAGAGTTTGTAGGGTTTGCTGGGCAAAGATAAAAAACAAAAATTTATTGGATATTTTGAGCCCAAAATAGAAAGCTTTAAAAAGCACAATAGAAAGCTTTATATATTAGTGGTTTAGAAAATATATATTGGAGTTCTACAAAACCAAAAAGTTTATATATTAGTCTTACTTACTAACTTACTATATGATTAACACAAAATAAGAGGCGATAAAAAATGTCATCAAAATTAAAATATAAAAAAATATATCGAAAAATTGGGTTAACATCTGCAATATTTATGACATTTATACTTGCTGCAGGTGTTACGATTGTATTTGTTTTATTTACTATAGTAACTGTTGCAACTATATTAAATGTAAACCTTACTTTAGATCAGTATTTGAGTTTTTTTTTCGGTCAAGCAGCTATTACAGGTGCATTAGTATATTCATTTTATTCATTATATTTGGGTATTAAATATGTAGGTGATAAAGATGAATAAAAAAGGAATATTAACTATTTTGCTTGTATTGTCTGGAATTATTATAGGCATAGCAGGATGGATTAAAGGCGATGAGTTCATAAAAGGCTTAACTTTGTTGCCTGTTATTGGAGTAATAATTTTATTGTTTATAGGCATTACAGATAGATATGCTAAAATCAATAATAAAGGTGATAAACAATGAAAAAATACTTATTAGATATAACTAATGGAGATTTAAAGATATGGAAAAAATTTGCCAAAAAGTGCAAACAAGAGAAAATAAATCTTAGAAAAGCCATATTTAGGCTTATAAGAAAAGAGGTGGGAAAATGAAAAGATTTACTATTTATGAATTTGCAAAACTATTTTTTCCAGCTACAACAGTATTAGCTTTAATAATGCTTTTAATTTATTATGGAGGCATCATATTGGAAGATCCTATGTTTTTAGAAATAGCAGAAGTTTGGGCATTTCCTTTTTTAGTAGTTATAATTCTTACAGCAATGACATTAATATATATAGCTGTAAATGAATGTGGCAATTCATTTATGATCAAAAATTGCGAGGTGAAAGATGGAAAATAAAACCAAAAAAATGAGAATGATAGACTACATTATGCTTGTGTGGAGTGCTGTGATTTATGCTGTTGTTACTGTGTTTAACATATTGTATGTAATAAAAGACACTTTAACATTCAGAAACTTGATAGGCGTTGAGTTTTTGCAGATATTGGTTTCAATACTGTTAGTAGTTGTGATAATTGTTATAGAAAAGAAATACAAGCAGAAGCCAAAATTGGAGGATGAAAATGGAGAATCAAATCAAACAATGTGATAAATGCAAGAAAGAGATTAATTTAGCAAAAGAAGTATGGTATAAACTATCAAAATTTCTTGGATTGACAGAAGTAGAGACAAAATATTATCATGAACCTTGTATCAAAGGAAAGCAATCATTCGGAGACAGAGTTGGTTCAGTAATAGGGAAGTTTTTTCAATAGTTCTAGAAATAGAAGAAAGTGTTCAGTAACTTGATAATAGTTACAACTTTATTTCTTTCTTTTTCTTCTTTTCCTTGCCATTTTCTTGAAAAATTGAATTGCTCGTTCTCTTTTGATGGCTGCTTTTTTAGTTCTAAATCTTCCCAAGACTCTGTGAGTTTTTTTGCTATACAAGACCCAATAAGAGCCTTCTTTTCTTAATACCATTATTTCTTCTTTTTAACCCAAATGTGAGTCACAACTCTCTTTCTTTTTTTTCTAATAACCTTTCTAACTCTCTTGTATCCTGCTCTGCCTGCCCTGCTCGGAGCTACCTTAACTCTTGTCTTGTGGCTCATCTTCATCCATACTTTTCTCGCTTTTGCAGCTCTTTTTCTTAATTCTTCTCTTGTTATTAATTTTCCTACTGTTCTTCCCCCTCTTACTCCTTTTCCTCTCAACACATGAACCAACAAATAATGGTGTTTAGGTCTTCCAACATCTTTTATTCTATATCTTATAACCTTTGCCATTTTTCACCCCTAATACAACTTTTCTCCTTTGTATACTTTCCTTGGATATTTCAATCCTGCCTTCCTATATCTCTGGATAGTTTTTTTGTATGTTGGCATTGTCTTTGCCCTGGCAGCAGGGCTCATTCTCATCCATTTCCTTCTTGCTTTCTTAACATTCTTTTTTGCAGCCCTGATCATTTTTGGAGTTATTCTTCTTGTGTATCTAATGATCTTTCCTTTTCTATGAGCTACAATTTTTATCCTTCTAACCATCTTTATCACCTATTTAAATACTTCTGATAGTTGCTTTTGATATGTTGAAATATAAGGTCTCGCTTTCTCTACTTTTCTCCTAGCTCCTGACAAAAAGCTTGTGAATCCAGCATATTTTAATTGTCTTATTCTTTTCTTTAGTTGTTTTATTCTTTCTTTCTTCTTTCTTTTCTTTTCCAGTAGAGCTGCTTTTATTTCCAATTCTTTGATTTTCCTTAATAATTCCTTTTCGCTAACCATTTTATATCACCTTTTAAATGATATGATGACTATGAACATGAGTATTTAAAACATAAAAAAATAAAAAAAACTTTGTTTATATCTCGGCAATTTCTCCACCGCCACCTTTTCCAATGCCTCCTTTAGGCAATACTGTAAACACTATCGCCATTATAATACCTACAACAGCTAAGATTACAAGAACTCCTAACCATGTTGGAACTTTGTTTACTGCATCAATTGTTCCTCCTACACCAACATAAGCTGATGTGTGATACTTAAAGTTAATAGTTAGATCTTCTCCGCCAAACAAGGTGTTTCCTGCATCAGTAAGTATAATCTGCGTAATATAGCCGTCTGAATCTGCCGTAAGGCTGTAGTTCCCAGCTCCAACCAAGATAGTGCTGTTATATACCTTGAAGTTGGTGTCATTTACTACTCGTGGAGTAGTAAATGTGTGAGCAGTTACATTGCTGGCATTGGTATAAGTTTCTGAGCCATCCTTTATAGTCTGGTCTTGAAATTGTTCTAAGACATAGAAGCCTATTCCAAGAACTAGACCCACCACTATTAAGGTGACGATAATACCCTGTAGATTTCCAATCTGTGCTTTATTATTCATTTTGTAGCTTTAAAAATAGAGAAAGTAGCTTATGCCTCCCGATAAGCTACTTTATCTAGCCTTATACTGTTGCTCCTTGTCTAGGAAGAACAGCAAAGACAATGGCTAACAAGATTCCTACTATTGCTAGAATTACTATGATTCCTAACCATGTTGGAATTTTGTTCATTGCTGTAATTGTGTCGTTTACTCCTGTGTAAGCGTTTGAATCAGAAGTCATGTTATCTCTAAATTCTTCCAGAACCATAAATCCAATACCTAGTATGATACCTACTGTCACCAATGTTATTATTATGCTCTGTAGATTTCCAATCTGTCCTTTCTTATTCATTTTTTAACCTCCCCTTTTCGGTTTTTTTAATATACTAGTGTAGCTTTTAAGCTACACTATTTGTATATGAAATAGTATAGTAGAATATTTATATATAATTTTATAAAGTCGGGTTAATTTTGCTTAATTTTTTAGAAAAATTTATAAAGTTCAAAATACATATAATAAAAATTATGCCCTCAAAAGATGTTATTAGATTGATTTCTGTTGATCTGGATATTGAAATACAGAGAATAATAAATAAAGTTCATGAGATGTTTGGAATTAAAACT
>Ga0190334_1000229_pt1 | contig 28788 bp, 40 predicted proteins | sample 48720478_MG_FD_161270 | JGI IMG/M metagenome (GOLD analysis project Ga0190334, IMG submission 161270) | Hydrothermal vent sediment bacterial communities from Southern Trench, Guaymas Basin, Mexico - 4872-04-7-8_MG | ecosystem: Environmental > Aquatic > Marine > Hydrothermal vents > Sediment ... | reverse complement strand
GCAACAATAATAGCGCTCGCGTCCCCTTCTGTCAAGGTCTGTGCTCTTGTACCCCTAAGCGGTTGCCAGGCGAGGAAGGTAGGAAGGGAACGGCCCTGGAAGCGATAATCCAGGGCCTTTTCGAAGATCCTTGACGTCTTTAGACGAGCATCAACCGGGCGCGTTCCGCCCCGTCCCCGCGGCGGGGGCCGAGCTTCACGACGCGGGTGTAGCCGCCCGGCCGGTCCTTGTACCGCGGGCCGATCTCCTCGAACAGCTTGTCCACGCTCTCTTTATCCCGGAGGCGCGCGAAGACGATCCTCCGAGCGTGCTGATCCCCGCGCCGCGCTAACGTGATCACCCGCTCGGCGAACCGCTGGCCGGCCTTCGCCCGCGCGAGCGTGGTGTCGACCTTCGAATGCATGATCAAGGCATTCGTGAGATTGGCGAGAACGCTCTCGCGATGCGCCTTCTCCATCCCGATCTTGTCCACAGTCCGCCTATGTCTCACTCCGCATCTCCCCTTCGCTCTTAAGCGTATATCCGAGTTCGGCTAACCTCTCCTCCACCTTGCTCAGCGTCTTCGCACCGAACCCGTGTATGTCGAGGAGCTCCTCGCGCGGATGGGAGAGGAGCTCGGCGAGCGTCGTTATGTCCGCTTCATGGAGGAGGTTGCAGGCGCGCTGATCGATCTTCAGCTCGGTGAGCGGGATCGACAGCTCGCCCTCCTCCGGCCCCTCCTCCTCCTCGGCCGCCAGGCCGAACGGGTGTTCGGCGAAGTCCTTGAACAGGTCGAGATGCCTCTGGAGGAGCCGACTCGCCTCGGAGATCGCCTCCTCCGGCCGGATCCCGCCGTCCGTCTCGAGCTCGATGATCAACCGCTCATAACCGGACTTCCCACCGACGCGGGTCTCCTCGATCACGAAGTTTACCTTCTTGACAGGTGAGAAATCGGCGTCGATCGGGATGACGGAGAGGGGCGAGTCCTCGAGCCGATTCAACTCGGCCGGGACGTACCCGAAACCGGCCTCGACCTCCATCTCGAGATCGAGCGCCCCCTTCGCGTTCAGGGTGGCGATATGATGGTCGGGGTTGATCACCTCTATCCCGGGCTGGAGGGTTATATCGGCCGCCGTCACCTCACCCGGCCCCTTCTTCTCCAGGTTGAGCCTCTTCATCTCCCCGTCATGGAGGCGGAAGGAGATCCCCTTCAGGTTGAGGATGATCTCGAGGACATCCTCCTTCACGCCCTCGATCGTGTCGTATTCGTGGTACTTCCCGGCGAACCGGACCCGGACCACCGCCGCCCCCGGTATCGCTGAGAGGAGGACACGACGGAGGGAGTTCCCGAGCGTGGTCCCAAACCCCTGTTCGAGAGGCTCGATGATCAGCCTCCCGCTCGTGTCGGTCAGTTCCTCAACCTTGATCTGCTTCGGGAAGACAAGCTCTTCCATCGCCACCTCCTAGCGGGAGTAGAACTCGACGATCAAGTGCGCGGCGATGTTCAACCCCATCTGCTCGACGTTCGGCGGTGCGATCACCTGGAACTTCATCGCCTCCGCGTTCTTCTCCAGCCAAGCGGGGACATCCCGATCCTTGTTCGCCTCAACGATCCCCTTCACCCGATCCCGCCTCGATTCCTTGACCGCGACGACATCCCCATCCTTCAGTATCGTCGAGGGTATGTTCGTCGGGCGGCCGTTCAACAGGAAGTGGCCGTGGGTGATCATCTGACGTGCCTGCTGGCGGGACGAGGCGAGCCCGGCACGGTAGACCATGTTGTCCATCCGCCGCTCGAGGAGTTCGAGGAGGGCCTCTCCGGTGACCCCCTTCTTCCGCTTCGCCTGCGCGACGTAGTTGCGGAATTGGCGTTCGCGGACCCCGTAGATCCGCCGCGCCTTCTGCTTCTCCCGCAGGTGGATCTGGTACTGGCTCTTCCGCGGCCGGCGCTTCTTCGGGCCCTCTCCCGGAGGGCTCACCCTACGGGAACCGGCAAGCGCGCAGCTCCGCGAATAGCAGCGGTCTCCCTTGAGGAAGAGCTTCTCCCCCTCCCGCCGACACTGCCTGCACTTAGCCCCTGTGTCTCGTCCCATTATCTTCTCCCCTTGCTATGGGAAATCGGGGTGACGTTCTTCACCTCTTCCACCCGGATCCCGGAAGCCTTGATAGTCTGGATCACCGACTGCCGGCCGGATCCGGTCCCCTTCACCCTGATCGACACCGAGCGGATCCCATAGTCCTTCATCTCCCGCGCCAGGGCGTCAGCCGCTATCTGGGCGGCGTAGGGCGTCCCCTTCTTCGACCCCTTGTATCCGACCGTCCCCGGGCTCTTCCACGCAATCGGGTTCCCGTTCATATCGGTCGCCGTGATGATCGTGTTGTTGAACGTCGCGTGGATGTGGACCAAAGCGCGTTCCAGCTTGATGTTCTTCGCCATCCCTACCTCTTCTTCCCTGCCTTGGCCGGCCGCGGTCCCTTCCACGTCCGCGCGTTCGCCCGCGTCCTCTGCCCGCGTACCGGGAGGCGCCGCTTGTGTCGTATCCCGCGATAGGCGTTGATGTCCTTCAACCGCTGGATGCTCGCGTGGATCCGACGGCGGAGGTCCCCTTCGACCATGTACTGCTCCACCTCACGGCGGAGGGCGGTGACCTCGTTCTCCGTCAGGTCCTTCACCCGGACGTCGGGCGAGATCCCGGTCTTCTCGATGATCTCCGCCGCCCGGCTCCGGCCGATCCCGAAGATGTAGGTCAACGCGATCTCGATCCGCTTGTTGTTCGGCAGGTTCACCCCGGCTATCCGCGCCATATCCCTCTCCCCTTAGCCTTGCCTCTGCTTGTGCTTCGGATTCCGGCAGATGACCATCAATCGGCCCTCGCGCCGGATCACCTTGCAGTGCGCACAGATCTTCTTGACCGAGCTTCTCACCTTCATATCTCCTCCAGCGTAGCTAGCTCTCCCGATAGACGATCCGGCCTTTGGTGAGGTCGTACGGCGACAGTTCGACGACGACCTTGTCGCCCATCAGGATCCGGATGTAGTGCTTCCGGATCCTACCGGAGATGTGGCAGAGGACGACATGCCCGTTCGTCAGCCTCACGCGGAACATCGAGCCGGGAAGGCTTTCGATCACTTCCCCGCGTTGGCGGATGACGTCCGTCTTCTTCCCCCGCGACTCATTCGCTCCCACTACGCTCCTACTCACCTCCAGCCGTCAAGACCTCGGGCTCATCCTCCGTCACAGCGACGGTATGCTCAAAATGAACGCTCAGGCCACCACTAGCCGTCACAACCGTCCAGCGATCCCCCGCCAGTTTCGTCGGGAGGTCGTCCGTCTTAACCATCGGCTCGATCGCCAGCGTCATCCCCGCCCGGAGACGGACGCCGCGTCCCGGTGGGCCATAGTTCGGAATCTGGGGATCCTCATGTAAGGCCCTGCCGACTCCGTGTCCAACGTACTCGCGCACCACATGGTAACCCTCCTTCTCGACGAAGGATCCGATGGCGTGCGATATGTCGGACAAACGGTGACCAATTCTAACTTGTTTGATCCCTTCCCACAAGCTCCGTTCGCCGACCTCGAGGATCCGCCGGGCCTCGTCGGACACCTCGCCGACCGGGACGGTGGTCGCCATGTCGGCGACGAACCCGTTCCTCAGCATCCCGATATCGATGGAGAATATATCCCCCTCCTTGAGGATCCGCTTCTCCGATGGGACGCCGTGGACGACCTCCTCGTTGATCGAGGCGTTGATCGTTCCGGGGAATCCGGCGAACACCCGGAATGCCGGCTCGCCCCCGGCCTGTTTGATCCTCTCCTCGGCCAATCGGTCGAAGAATAACGTGTCCCTTCCCGGTCTGACTTCGGCGCAGAGCTCAGCGAGGATGAGGGCGAGGATCCTCCCGTTCTCGCGCATGATGTCGAGTTCCGCTTCCGTCTTGAGCGGGATCATCGGTCGAGGATCTGCAGGATATTCTCGAAGACGAGATCGGCAGAGAGCGAGCCGTCGACGTTCCGGAGCAATCCCCTCTTCTCGTAATAGTCGATCAACGGGGCTGTCGACTCCTGATACACGTCGTAGCGGTGCTCGATCACCTCAGGGCGATCGTCTTCGCGCTGGTAGAGCTCCCCCTCGCATAGATCGCACTTCGTCCCCGGGGGAGGAGGGGCATCCAGGTTGTAGATCTTCCCGCAATTCCGGCAGATCCATCTTCGCGTCAACCGCTCGAGGACCGCCTCCCGTGAGAGCTCGATGTTGATCACGACATCGATCGGGGTTATCCGCTCCAACGCCTCGGCCTGGGCGACCGTCCGGGGGAACCCATCGAGGAGGAATCCGTCCGTCGCCCTCTCGATCCGTTCGGCGACCATATCGATGATCAACCGGTCGGGGACGAGCGCCCCCTCGTCCATGTACGACTTCGCCCGTTCCCCGAGATCGGTCCCCCGTGCGACCTCGTCGCGGAGGATGTCGCCGGTAGAGAGGTGGACGAGGCCGAACCGTTCGACGATCCGCTTCGCCTGCGTCCCCTTCCCCGCCCCGGGCGGGCCGAGGAGGACCACCTTCTTAAGCGGCATCGGATCAGCCCCTCCTGCCGAGGAGTCGACCGGATTTGGTCAGGCTCTCATAGTGGCGCATAACGAGGTGCGCCTCGATCTGCATCAGGGTGTCGATCCCGACACCGACCACGATCAGAAGCGAAGTCCCCCCGATCAGGAACATGCTCCTCAGCTGGCTGAGTGAAGAGAGGATATACGGGAGGACCGCGACCGCCGACAGGAAGAGCGCACCGATCAGGAGGAGGCGGTTCAGGATCCCGGTGATGTACTCGGCGGTCGGCTTCCCCGGCCGTACGCCAGGGATGAACCCGCCGGCCTCACGGACGTTCTTCGCGATGTCCTCCGGGTCGAAAACGATCGAACTGTAGAAATAGGTGAAGAAGAAGATGAGGAGCACGTAAGCGACGATGTAACCGAGCCCCCCGGGCTGGACGTAGGGGGCCATCCAAGTGAGGGACGGAATCGCCTTGAATATCGTCACCGGAAGGCTCAACAGCGCTGAAGCGAAGATTATCGGGATGACCCCGCCCTGGTTGACGCGGAGCGGGAGATGGGAGGTGTGCCCGCCGTAGACGCGGCGCCCCATCGTCCGCTTGGCGTACTGGATGGCGATCTTCCTCTGCCCCTGCTGGACCATGATCATCCCGGCGATCACGACGATGAGCAGGACGATGAACGCCAGACCCCAGACCGGATGGGCCGAGCCCGTGCTGATCGAAACCCACATATCACGGAGGTTGGCCGGGAACCGGGAGAGGATCCCGATCATGATCAGCATACTGATACCGTTCCCGATCCCGTTTTCGGTGATCCGCTCACCGAGCCACATCAAGAAGATCGTCCCGGTCGTCAGGGATACGATCGAGGTGAGATAGAACCAGATCCCGGCATGCCCGATCACCGCACCACGGATCAGGGAGGTCATCGCCGCCCCCTGAACGACGGCGAGGAATACGGTGGTGTACCGCGTCCATGCCGTGATCTTCTTCCTCCCCTCGCGTCCCTGCTGTTGAAGCTCCTTCAACTTCGGGATGACCGACGTCAGGAGGCTGAATATGATCGAGGCGTTGATGTATGGGGTCACGCCGAGGGCGAACAGGGAAAAGCGCTGGAGCGCCCCACCGGTGAACATGTTCATGAAATCGAAGATCCCACCGCCCTGCCCGGCGAAGAACTGCTTCAGTGCAGCGGCATCGATCCCGGGGACGGTTATGTGGGTACCGAGCCGAAATACGATGATCGCCCCGAGGGTGAACAGGATCCTTTTCCGGAGCTCCGGGACCTTGAACAGGCTCGAGAACTTCTCCCACACGCTATATCACCTCGGCTTTTCCGCCTGCACCCTCGATCTTCTGGCGCGCCGATCCGGCGAACCGGTGTGCGCGGACGGTGAGCGGCTTCGTCAACTCGCCGCGGCCGAGGATCTTGATCGGCCTGTTCCGCCCCCGGACGATCCGCATCTCGCGGAGGAGATCCGGGGTGACCTCGGCATTCGCCTCGAACCGCTCATTCAGGGTGTCGACGTTGACGCAGACGTACTCCCGGCGGGTGAAATTCCTGAACCCCCGCTTCGGGAATCGCATCCAGATCGGGGTCTGACCGCCTTCGTAGCCAAGGCGCACACCTCCCCCGCTCCGGGAGTTCTGCCCCTTCGTCCCGCGTCCGCTCTCGTGCCCGCCATGACCGGAGCTGTAACCGCGACCGACGCGCTTCCGCCGGTGCACGCTCCCCTTCGTCGGGCGGAGGTCCTCAGGCCGGATCATCGACCGTTACCTCCTCTTTCTTCTCAGAAGGCGCAATCCCACGGAGTTCCTCGATCTCCCGCCGGCTCCTCAGTTGGGCCAGACCGTCGAGGGTGGCTCGCGCCAGGGTGATCGGGTTCGTAGTGCCGATCGATTTGCTCAGGAGATCCCTGATCCCGGCGAGCCGGCAGATAGCGCCGACGGTCATCCCGGCGATCACCCCGGTCCCGGGATACGCCGGCTTCAAAAGGACCGCGCCGGCCTTGAACCTCCCGATCACCTCGTGGGGGATGGTGTTCCCGTTCATGTTCACCCGGATCATGTTCTTCTTAGCGTCCCTTATCGCCTGCTGGATCGCGCGGGGTATCTCCCGCGTGCTCCCCACGCCGACGCCGACCTGTCCCTTCCTATCCCCGACGACTATCGTCACGCGGAAGCGGAGGTTGCGCCCTCCCTTGGTGACTTTGCTGACCCGGCGGATGTCGATGATCTCGTTCTCGAATTCGTCGTGACTGATCAAAACCGCAATCCTCCCTCGCGACAGGCCTGTGCAAAGGCCGAAATCACCCCGTGGTACGGGTAGCCGCCCCGGTCGAAGACGACCGCCTCCACCCCCTCCTTCAACGCCCGCTTTGCCATCAACGCCCCGATCTTCTTCGCCGCCTCGATGTTCGGACCGCTTACTTGCCCCCGAACCTCCGGGTCGAGCGTCGAGGCTTGGGCCAACGTCCTCCCGGTCGTGTCGTCCACGATGAGCGCATAGAGGTGGTGCAACGTCTTGGTCACGCAGAGGCGCGGCCGCTCACTCGTGCCGCGGACCCTCTTGCGGATCCGCCGGTGTCTCTTGATCCGTTCTATCGCTCTGTTCGGCCGTGTCATATCTCTCCCTAGCCGGCCACCTGGCCGCCCAATTTACCCGCCTTCAGCAGGACCTGCTCGTCCCTGTATCGAATCCCTTTCCCATCGTAAACGTTAGGCTTACGGAGGGCCCGGATCTCGGCCGCCACCTGGCCGACCCGTTGCTTGTCCGCTCCGCGGATGATGATCTCGTTCGGGTTCGGGAGCTCGGCCTCGATATCCTCGGGGAGCTCGTACTCCTTCGGGTTCGAGTAGCCGAGATCGAGGATCAGCGTCCTCCCCTGGAGACGGGCGCGATACCCGAGCCCCTTGACGAGCAATACCTTCTCCCACCGCTCCGCTACGCCGTGCACCATGTTGGCGAGAAGGCTCCGGTAGAGGCCGTGGTAGGCGCGGTACGCCTTCCCTTCCTTCCGGCGGGATACGGTCGCGGCACCGTCGTCAACAGCGATCTCCACCATGTCGGGGCGGTACGCCGTCTCGAGGCGGCCGTACTTCCCCTCGACCGTGATCTTCACCTGACCGACGGTCACCTTGACGCCGTCAGGGATCTTCACCGGTACCTTCCCCACCTTAGACATCTTTTATCACCTTGGCTCGAATTTACCAGACCTCGCAGAGGACCTCGCCGCCGATCCCTTGCTCCTCCGCCTTCTTCCCCGAAAGGACCCCGCGCGATGTGGAGAGGATGCATATCCCCATCCCCCCCAGCGGGCGCGGGATCTCATCCTTGCCCACGTACACCCGCCGGCTCGGCTTGCTGACGAGCCGGATCCCGCTTATCGCCCGCTTCGCCTGCGACCGCTCTCCCTTGTACTTCAACCTGAGGACGAGTTTCGGCTGGGGGTTCTCCTCTATCACCTCGTAACCGACGATGAACCCCTCCTCCTCCAGGATCCGCGCTACCGCCTCCTTCAGCTTCGAGTGCGGCATAGTAACCGTAGGATGGAAGCGATGATTGGCATTCCTGATACGCGTCAACATGTCACCGACTGGATATGGAATCATCCTCTCCCCCTACCAGCTCGCCTTTTTCACCCCGGGGATCTCCCCGCGGTGAGCTAGCTTACGAAAACAGAGGCGGCAGATCCCGAAATCGCGGATATACCCGTGCGGGCGGCCGCATATGCTGCAGCGGTTGTACGCCCGCACCGCGTATTTCGGCGTGCGCTTCTGTTTGACTTTCAGTGCCTTTCGTGCCATCCACTCCCCCTAGTCATTGAACGGAAGTCCGAGCCCCTTCAAGAGCGCGTAACCCTCACGATCGTCCCTCGCCGTCGTCACAATGGTTATGTCCATCCCCTGCGTCTTCACGACCTCGTTGTAGGAGATCTCGGGGAACGCCAACTGCTCGCTCAACCCGATCGTATAGTTCCCCCGACCGTCGAAGGCGGAGGCGGAGAGGCCGCGGAAGTCGCGGATCCCGGGGAGTACGGCGTTGAACAACCGGTTCAAGAACTCGTACGCCCGATCGCCCCGGAGGGTCACCTTGCACCCGATCGGATCGCCTGCGACCAGCTTGAAATCGGAGATCGACTTCTTCGCCTTCGTCACAACCGGCCGCTGACCGGTGATCTTCGCCAGGTTCTTCACCGCCCCCTCGAGGACCTTGGGGTTGTCCTTGTCGCCGACCCCCATGTTGATTACGACCTTCTCCACCCGCGGGATCTCCATCACATTGGCGAGCCCGAGCTCATCCTTCAGCTTGGGGGCAATCTCCTTTTCGAACCTCTCCTTTAGCAACATCACTCAAAGATCTCCCCACAGTGTTTGCAGCGCCGCATCTTCTTCCCCTCGACCACGGTGAACCCGACGCGGGTCGGCGTGCCGCAGCCCGGGCAGATCGGAAGGACGTTTGCGACGTGGATCATCCCTTCCCGCTTGATGATCCCCGGCTCGCGCAGGTTCTGCGTCGCCCGCTGGTGCTTGGTGATCATATTAACGTTCTCAACGATCACCCGGTTCTTGTCCGGATAGACGACGAGGACCTTCCCGATCTTTCCCCGGTCGTTCCCCGCGATCACCTGCACCCGGTCACCCTTTCGGATCTTGAACATCCATATCCTCCTAAAGGACCTCGGGGGCGAGCGAGATGATCCGCATCATCTTCTTGTCGCGGAGTTCCCGCGCCACCGGCCCGAAGACGCGTGTCCCGACCGGCTCGCCCTGGGCGTTTATCAGAACGATCGCGTTGTCGTCGAACCGGATGAACGTCCCATCCTTCCTGCGGTACGCGCTCTTCGTCCTGACGATCACGCCGCGGACGATCTGCCCCTTCTCGATGTCGCTCGTGGGGAGGCGTTTCCGTACCGAACCGACGATGATGTCACCGATCGCGCCCCGCCGCCGATTCGACGGACCGAGGACGTTGATGCAGCGGACGAGCTTGGCGCCGGAGTTGTCCGCCACCTTCAACATCGTCTGCATCTGGATCATCTCTTCTCCTCCGCTCTCTCGATGACCTCCACCAACCGCCACCGCTTCATCCGGCTCAAGGGGCGGGACTCCTCGATCTTCACCAGATCGCCGGTATGCGCCTCCTCGCGCGGATCGTGCGCGTGGAACTTGGAATGGCGGCGGATGTGCTTCCGATAGCGCGGATGAAGCTTGGGCTCCTCCACCCTAACGACTATCGTCTTCTCCATCCGGTCGCTCACAACGCGGCCGATCTTCACCTTCTTCATCCCTTCGCCTCCCGCGCCTTCTCCGCCGCGATCGTCTTCACCCGCGCGATATCCTGTCGCGTCCGCTTGAATTCCGCCGTGTTGCCGAGCTCGCCGGAGGCGAGTTGGAAGCGGAGGTTGAACAGCTTCCGCTTCAGCTCCAGCTCCTTGTGTTTGAGCTCATCGAGCGTCATTTCGCGCAACTCCGCCGCCTTCATGCCTCTCCTCCGAGCACGATCCTTTTCTTCAGTTGTGTGTGGATCGGGAGCTTGTGAGAGACGAGCTTGTGGACCCGCTTCGCCTCCTCATCCGAGACGCCGGAGATCTCGAACAGCACCCGACCGGGACGGACGACGGCGACCCAGTGGTCGACCGGTCCCTTCCCCTTCCCCATCCTGGCCTCCGCCGGATGGCGCGTGATCGGCTTGTCGGGGAATACCCGGATCCAGACCCGTGCGCCCCGCTGCGTCGTCCGGGCGATCGTCGTCCGGCAGGCCTCGATCTGGGCACCGGTGATCCATGCCGCATCGAGCGCCTGAATCCCGTACTCGCCGAACTCGACCTGGTTCCCGCGGGTCGCCTTCCCCCGCCTCCGGCCGCGATGGGCCTTCCTGTATTTCGTCCGCTTCGGGAAGAGGAGCGCCATCTCAGTTCACCTCGTCGCGGCGTTCCTTCGGGGAATGCTCGCCGCGGAAGATCCACACCTTAACCCCGATGTTCCCGTACTTCGTCTTCGCCTCGATCAATCCGTAGTCGATGTCCGCCCGGAGGGTCTGGAGGGGGATCCTCCCCTCCTTCATCGTGATCGATCGGGCGATATCGGTCCCGCCGAGGCGGCCGGAGACCTTGATCTTTATCCCCTCCGCTCCGGCTCCCATCACACGCCGGATCGCCTCCTTCATCGCCCGGGCAGGGGCCGTCCGGTTCTCGATCTGCATCGCCACGTCTCGCGCCACCAACCGGGCTTCGAGGTCGGGGCGTTCGATCTCGCGGATCGACACCCGGACGTGTCGACCGGTGAGCTCTTCGAGCGCCCCCTGCAGCTTCTCGATCTCGCTCCCACCGCGGCCGATGATGATCCCCGGCCGGGCCGAGGCGATGACGATCGACACCCGGTCCTCCTTCGACCGCTCTATGTTCACCTCCGCCACTGCAGCGCGGCGGTATCGCTCGTAGATCAGGTCGCGGATCCGCTTGTCCTCGGCGATATAGACGGGGGCGAGCTTCGGGTTGAACCAGTTGGAAACCCACTTCCGGTTCACACCCACCCTGAACCCGATCGGATGAACCTTCTGTCCCATTACTCACTCCCCCTGTCGCCGACGACGATCGTTATATGGCTCATCGGCCGGCGGATCAGATCCGCCCGTCCGTACGCCCGCGGTCGCATCCGTCGGAGCGACCTCCCCATGTCGACCGTCGCTCCGACGACGTAAAGGTCGTCGACGTCGATGTTGTAGTTGTTCTCCGCGTTGGCGATCGCCGATTCGAGGGTCTTCCGGATCGGCTTCGCCGCCTTCTTGTTCGACAGCCGGACGATCCTGAGGGCCTCGCTCACGTCCTTCCCACGGATCGCATCTATGACGATCCGCGCCTTACGCGGAGACAAACGGACATCCTTCGCAACGGCTCGCACTTCCATATCCCTCTCCCTACGTTAGGCTCGGAGCGCGCTTCTTCTTCATCCCGCCGTGCCCGCGGAAGGTGCGGGTCGGCGCGAACTCGCCCAGCTTATGCCCGACCATGTTCTCGACGATGTACACCGGAACGTGGGTCTTCCCGTTATGCACCTTGATCGTCAACCCGACCATCTCCGGGGTGATCATCGATGCCCGCGACCACGTCTTTATCTCCTTCAGTTCTCCCCGCTTCGCCCGTTGAACCTTCTTCAACAGGCTCTCCTTGACGTACGGTCCTTTCTTCGTCGATCTAGGCATCCCTATCACCGCCTCCCTTTCCCGGCGCGACGGACGATCAGGGCACTGCTTCGCTTCCGCTTCTTCCGCGTCCGTCCGCCCTTGGCGAGCTTCCCGGTAGGCGAAACCTGCGGCCGTCCGACGTGGGCGCGCCCCTCACCGCCACCGTGCGGATGGTCGACCGGGTTCATCGCCACCCCGCGGACGTGCGGCTTCCGGCCGAGATGACGGACCCGCCCCGCCTTCCCATGCTTTATGTTCTTGTGATCGGGATTGGAAACCTCCCCGATCGTCGCCCGGCAGGCGGTGCTGAACATCCGCACCTCGCCGGAAGGGAGGCGGACGTGCGCCCGGCCGGCCTCCTTCCCGATAAGCTTCGCCGACGTCCCGGCCGATCTGGCGATCTTCCCCCCGCTTCCGGGGGAGAACTCGACGTTGTGGATCACCGACCCGAGCGGGATCCGCTCGAGCGGCATCGCGTTCCCGACCCTCACCTCCGCATTCTCACCGGCCTCGACGACCGCCCCGATCTCCAGGGCGAACGGGGCGATGATGTAGCGCTTCTCCCCATCAGCATAGTGGAGGAGGGTGATCCATGCCGATCGGTTCGGATCGTATTCCCGCGTCACGACCCGCGCCGGGACCCCATCCTTAGCCCGAGCGAAATCGATGACCCGATAGCGCCGTTTGTGTCCCCCTCCGCGGAACCTCGCGGTGATACGCCCCTGACTGTTCCGCCCCCCCTTCTTCGGGAGCGGACGGAGGAGGCTCTTCTCCGGGGATACGGCCGTGAGCTCGCTGAAGTCGGGGAGCTCGGCATGCCGCCGGCCGGGCGATGTCGGTTTGTATCGTTTAAGGGCCATCAGCGCGATCCTCCCGTCATCTCGATCCGATCGCCCGGGGCGAGCCGAACGATCGCCTTACGCCAGCGGGACGTCCGACCGTGCAGCTGGCTCAGCCGCTCACGCCGCGGCTTCCCCTTCCGGTTCGCCACCCATACCTTCTCCACCTTCACCTTGAAGATCTCCTCCACCGCCTTACGGATCTCCACCTTGTTGGCACCGAGGGCGACGCGGAACGTGTACTTCCCATCTTCCATCTGCTGCCACGTGTCCTCGGTCAAGATCGGAGAGAGGAGTATATCCTCGGGATAGATCCCCTTCGCCACGGTCAAAACCTCCCCCTGAGCTCCTCCATCGCACTCAGCGTGAGGAGGAGGTTCTCATGTCGTATGATGTCGTACACGTTTATCCCCTGGGAGGAGATGCACTTCACACGCGGTAGATTGGCGAACGACTTCCGCGCTTCCTTGACGCATTCCTCCGAACCGACGACGACCAGGGTGCTCCCGGTCAATCCCAGCCGATCGAGGAGGGCGAGGGCGGCCTTCGTCTTCGGCTCGTCGAATTGGATCCTATCGATCAGAACCACCCTCCCGTCCTTCGCCCGGTCGGAGAGGGCGGAGACGAGCGCTCCCCGCTTCATTTTCTTCGTCAGCTTGATCTTATAGGAGCGCGGTTTCGGCCCGAAGACCGTACCTCCGCCGACCCAGAGGGGGGAACGCCGGGAGCCGGCGCGGGCGCGGCCGGTCCCCTTCTGTCGCCACGGCTTCCGCCCGCCGCCGCGCACCTCTCCGCGCGTCTTGGTCGAATGGGTCCCTTGCCGCCGGTTCGCCAGCTGCATCCGGACGGCGCGGTAGAGCAAGTCCGCGTTCACATCAGCGCCGAACAGGCGGTCATCCAACTCCGTCTTCTCCGGCTCGGTCGCCTCGCCGCTGAATGAATAAAGCTTCGCCTCAACCATCGCGTTTCCCCATTCGAAGGATCGCCCCGCGCGGCCCGGGGGTCGATCCCTTCACAATCAAAAGGTTCCTCTCCGGGTCGACGCGGAGGACCCGGAGCCCCTTGACCGTCACCCGGCGCGCACCGGTATGCCCGGGGAGCTTCTTCCCTTTGACGACGCGCCCCGGCTGAACGCAGTTCCCGACCGACCCGGGGCGCCGGTGGAAGTGTGACCCGTGCGACTTCGGGCCGCCGGCGAAATCCCACCGCTTGACAACGCCCTGGAAACCGAGCCCGCGCGATATCCCGGAGATGTCGATCTTGTCCCCCTCAGCGAAGACATCCACGCCGATCACATCGCCCACGTTGTAGTTCTCCGGGTCGTCCACCCGGACCTCGAACAGGTGCCTGTGGGGGGCTACACCGGCCTTCTTGAAATGACCGGCGAGCGGTTTGGTGACCCGCTTCTCGTCGACCTCGTCGTATCCCAGCTGAAGCGCGTTGTAGCCGTCCGTCTCGATCGTCTTGACCCGGACAACGGTACACGGCTTCGCCTCGAAGACAGTCGCTCCCACAGCGGAGCCGTCGACGAACAGCTGAGTCATCCCGATCTTACGCGCTAGTAGTCCACGTGCCATCTTCCGCCAACCTCCATGCCTTAGAGCTTGATCTCGATATCGATCCCAGTCGGGAGCTCGATGTCCATCAAGGCATTGATCGTCTCCGAGGTCGGCTCTTTGATGTCCAACAGACGGGTGTGGATCCGCCGCTCGAAGTGCTCCATCGAACGCTTGTCAATGTGCGGGGATCGGAGGACCGTGTAGATCCGGCGCTCGGTCGGAAGCGGAATCGGGCCGGAGATCTTCGCCCGCGTCTCCTTAGCCGATTCGACGATCTTCCGGATCGAGCTGTCGACCAGTTCATGGTCGTAACCCCGCAACTTGATCCTAATCTTCTCTCTTGCCATATCAGTATCCTCTGTTCCGGACGATCTTCTCCGTCAACCCGTCCGGAACGACATCGTAGCGCACCACGCGCAACGAGTACATCGCCCTTCCCTGGGTCAGCGACCGGAGCCGTGTGGCATATCCGAAGGTTTCGGCGAGTGGGACGGAGACCGAAAGGACCTGCACCGTCTCCCGCGCCTGAAGCTCTCGGATTTCCCCGCGCCTCCGCGCCAGGTCCTCCATCACATCACCCAGATACTCGCTCGGGGTGACGACCTCCCCCTCCATGATCGGCTCGAGGAGCCCGAATACCCCGGTGGCATACGCTTTATGCAGCGCAACAGACGTCGCTGCACGAAACGCCAACTCTGACGAGTCTACCGGATGAAAAGACCCACCGATTAAGGTGGCTCCAATATCGGCCAAAGGATAACCGGCCACCGGCCCATTTGTCAACGTGGCCCGAAGCGCGTTCTCTATTGCGTTTCGATACGTATGCGGGACCTCCTCCTCCTTCGCCGTGCACGCGAACCTGATCCCGCTCCCCCGGGGCAATGGCTCCAACCGGAGGACGACGTGGCCGTACTGGCCGCGCCCGCCCGCCTGCCTCACGAACTTCTCTTCGACCTCGAGCGGCTCGAAGAGGGTCTCCCTATAGGCGACCTGCGGTTTGCCGGCATGGGCGATCACCCCGAACTCCTCCCTCAGCCGGCGGAGGATGACCTCGAGGTGGAGCTCCCCCATCCCTCCGAGGATCATCTGATTCGTCGTCTCGTCGGTCCTCAGGTGGAGCGTGGGATCCTCCTCCACCAGTTTCATCAACGCCTCGGTGAGGCTTGTGAACTCGGCGTCGGTCCTCGGCTCGACGGCGACGAAGACGACCGGCTCCGGAAACTCGATCTTCTCGAGCAGGATGGGAGCGGAGCGGTCACAGATCGTATCGCCCGTCAAGATGTCGCTCGAACCGACGATCGCCACGATGTCCCCGGCCTCCATCCTCTCCAACGGGGTCCGGCGGTTCGCGTGCATCCGGAAGATCTTCGTCACCCGGAGCCCTTTCCCGGTCGAGGCGTTGAGGACATGCCCTCCCACGGGGAGGGTACCGGAATAGACGCGGACGAAGACCAACCGGCCGGCATAGCGATCGGCCGCCACCTTGAACGCGAGGGCCGAGAACGGCTGGGACGGGTCGGCCGTCCGCTCTTCCTCTCCGTCGACGCTCCTGACCGGAGGGACATCGAGGGGGGAGGGGAGGTACCGGACGATCGCATCGAGGAGCGGCTGAACGCCGATGTTCTGAAACGCCGCTCCACCGAGGACGGGGATCAGTTCGCCGCTCAGACAGCCGTTCCTCAGGGCATCGTGGAATAGGGAGGGCTCGGGCTCCTTCCCCTCCACGAACAGCTCCATCACCCGGTCGTCCACGTCGGCGACCCGTTCGATCGCCAGCTCCCGATAGAGGTCCGCCTTCTCCTCCATCACCGGAGGGATCGGTCGGCGCTCGATCACTGCGCCGAGGGAAGCCTGATCCCATACGAGGAGCTCGCGGCCGATCAGGTCGACCATCCCGATCAGGCGGCGATCCTCGTCCCGATAGGGGAGGAAGAGGGGGACCGGCCTGACACCGAGGCGCCCCTCGATCATCTTCAGGGTCTCCTCGTAGCTCGATTCGACCCGATCGAGTTTATTGACGAACGCGATCCGCGGGATGCGATACCGATCCGCCTGACGCCAGACGGTCTCGGACTGGGATTCGACCATCTCCACGCCGGAGAAGATCACCACCCCGCCGTCGAGGACGCGGAGGGAGCGTTCCACCTCGGCCGTGAAATCCACGTGGCCGGGGGTGTCGATGATGTTGATCCGGTACCCCAGCCACGGGCAGGTCGTCGCAGCCGATGTGATCGTGATCCCCCGCTCCCGCTCCTGGGTCATCCAATCCATCTCGGCCGCGCCGTCATGGACCTCGCCCATCTTGTGGATCTGCCCGGTGTAGTAGAGGATCCTCTCCGTCGTCGTCGTCTTCCCCGCGTCGATGTGGGCCATGATCCCGATGTTCCGCACCTTCTCGAGGGGGATCTGATCGAGGCTCGACATCGTGCTACCTCACTCGGGGATCCAATGACACGGGGGGTAGGGGGCCACGCTACCAGCGGTAGTGGGCGAACGCCTTGTTCGCCTCCGCCATGCGATGGGCGTCGAGCCGCTTGTTGTACGCCTTGCCTTCCTTCCGGGAAGCATCGAATATCTCCGCTGCTAGGCGCTCGGCTATCGTGTGCTCCCCGCGGGCACGGGCGGCGTTGACGATCCAGCGGAGGGCGAGGGCGATCTGCCGGTCGGGCGGGACCTCGTAGGGTACCTGGTAGTTCGCACCTCCGACCCGCCGCGTCCGGACCTCCAGGCGGGGGGAGCAGTTGGCGACCGCCTCGTTGAAGACGTCGAGGGCCGGAGCATCGCCCTTCGCTTCCAACAGGTCGAGGGCGTCGTAGACGATCCTCTCGGCGAGCGATTTCTTCCCATCGACCATAACATAATTAATCAGCTTCGCGAGAAGCTTGCTGTTATACTTGATATCCGGTTTCACGTCGCGGCCCGGGATCTTCATCTCAGCTTCCCTTCTTGGCGCCGTACTTCGAGCGCCCCTGGCGGCGGCCTTCCACCCCTTCGGCATCGAGGGTCCCGCGGACGATGTGGTACCTGACTCCGGGGAGGTCCTTGACGCGTCCCCCGCGGACGAGGACCATCGAGTGTTCTTGAAGGGTATGCCCCTCGCCGCCGATGTAGGCCGTCACTTCCTTGCCGTTGCTCAGCCGGACGCGGGCCACCTTCCGGAGGGCGGAGTTCGGCTTCTTCGGTGTGCGCGTATAGACGCGCGTACAGACACCCCGCCGCTGCGGACATGCATCGAGCTGGGGCGCCCTGCTCTTCTTCGACTTCGGCTTCCGTCCCATCCTTATCAACTGATTGATTGTTGGCATCTTGTCTCCCTAACGTTCCGGCATTATAAGCCCATCCTGAAGGCGGCTCAACCCGTCCCCACGCCCTCCTCGGCCGTGGCCTCGATCCCTTCCCCCTCGGCCGGTTCGGCTTTCTCCTCTCTTTCACGGGGGAAGCCGGTCCCGGCCGGGATCCTCTTGCCGACGATGATGCTCGGCTTCAGGCCGTCGAGTTCATCGACCTCCCCGCGGAGCGCCGCCTCGGCAAGGACCTTCGTCGTCCTCTGGAACGATGCGGCCGAAAGCCAACCCTTCGTCTGGAGGGCGGCCTTGGATATCCGGAGGAGCTCCCGTTCACCGGCCGGGAGGCGCTTCTTCCCGAATGGAACCTCGATCGTCTCCCCGTCGCGCTCGATCCTGACGAGTTCGATACCGGCGCGTTGGGCCGCCGCGATCACATCTTCCGTCAGCGCCTCTCCGGCAGCGGCGATGATCCCCCCCCCGGAGGTTATGTCCTCGGCGATCTTCGCTCCGATCGCCTCCCGACGCGCCCGTTCCGCCTCCTGGTTCCACTCGGAGAGGGCGCGGACCTCGGCGCGGAACTCCTCGAGCGGGACGAGGTCGCCGAGGAGGAACCGGGAATCCCCTCGGTTGACGATCCGCACGTTGTTTAAGATCTGGCGGATGATCACCTCGAGGTGCTTATCGTTGATGTCGACCCCCTGCTGCTTGTAGACCTTGTGGATCTCGTTCAACAGGTAGCGGCGCGCCTTCTGCACACCGGCGGTCTCGAGGAGGGTATGGGGAGCGACGACGCCTTTGGTGATGAGGTCCCCCTCCTCGATCTTGTCCCCGACCTTCACCGTCACCGCCTTGTCTATCTTCACTATGCTCTTCGGTTCCAACCGGACGGTGGCTATCCCGTCCTCCACCTTGACCGACTCGAGCCGGACCATACCGGTGTGCGCTATCTCCAGCCGGACGAAGTGCTCCTTCGCCCTAACCGGATCGCCGTGCCTCTTGAGCGGCGAGATATCCGGGGGGAGCGGGATGCGGAGCCCCTTCCCATCCGGGTTGTAGACGAGGATCCGATCGGGGAGGACGAGCGCCATCCCCTCGTTCTCCGCCTGAATGAAGATCGGCTTCGACTTCGAGGTCAACCGATCGCCCTCCCGCACCGTGGAACCCGGCTCGACGAGGAGGCGGGCCCCGTATGGGATCCGATGCTCGGACATGTTCCCATCGTCATCGACGACCCGGAAGACGCGATCGTCCTCCTCGGAGATCATGATCTTCCCCCGCCGATCGGCGAGGATCGGCTCGATGTTGAACCTCCCGGTCAGTTGATCCCCCTCTGAGACCCTATCGCCGGTCTTCACCTTCGGCGTCGCCCCAACAGGGAGCGGATACGAGCGATCCCCGGAGGAGGTGTCGATGATCATCAACTCCTCCCTCCCGTCCGGATCGGAGATCAGATAGACCTCTCCGGTGCACGGGCTGGCCGGGGCGATCAGGGATGAGATATCGACCTCCTCCCCTTCGGCCGCGGCGAGGATCTCAACGGGGATCATGGCACTCCGCGGTTCACCGGTGATCTCGACCCGATCCCCGCCGGTCGCGCTGGAGGTGATGTTCGTTACATACCCATCGAGCGGAGAGATCCCCGCCTCCCCTCCCTTCGTCGCCTTCCGCGCCTCGAACAGCTCCTCGGCCCGGGGGAGGCCCTGGGTTATGTCCTCGCCGGCGACCCCGCCGGTGTGGAACGTCCGCATCGTCAGCTGCGTCCCCGGCTCGCCGACCGACTGGGCGGCGATCACCCCGATCGCCGTCCCGAGCTCGACCGGTTTGTGATTGCTCATGTCGTAGCCGTAGCAGAGTTGACATACCCCACCCGGAAGCTCGCAGGTCATCGCCGAGCGGATGACGATCCGGGGCCGGACGCGGACCCGTTTTATCCCCGCCTTCCGGATGATCTCCACCAACCGCGCGGTCAGGACCTCGTCCGCCTTGACGAGGACCCGCCCTCCCTTGGGATCGGTTATCTCCTCGACGCTCTTCGTACCGATCACCTTCTCGCGCGCCGCCGGGCTCCCGATCGAGAGTTCACACTCCAGTTGCCCGAGGTGGGAGGCGATCTCGCGGGTGATCCACTGATTCGCCTCGACGATGACCTCGCCGGTGCTCGGATCGAGGACCGGCTGTGCGGTCACCCGGCCGTAGATCCGGTCCTCGATCGACTCCATGATCTCCGTCTTGCTGAACCGGAGCGGATCGATGTCGATCCCCTGGCTCGTCCCGCAATCGACGGCCTTGACTATCGTGTCCGAGGAGGCATCGACGAGCCGGCGCGTCAGGTAGCCGGAATCGGCGGTCTTGAGGGCTGTGTCCGCCGCCCCCTTCCGTCCGCCGTGGGTCGAAATGAAGTATTCCATCATGTCGAGCCCCTCGCGGAAGTTGGAGATCACCGGCCGCTCGATGATCTCACCGGAAGGACCGGCCATCGGCCCCCGCATCCCGGAGAGCTGCTTCACCTGATCCGGCCCGCCGCGTGCGCCGGAGGTCACCATCCCGTACACCGGATTGAACTTGTGCCGGCGGAGGTTCTCCATCGTCACCCTCTCCACCTCATCGACCGTCCGGCGCCAGATCCGGATCACGGCGTTACGCCGCTCCTCGTCGGTGGCCAATCCCATCCTGTACATCGTCTCGATCCGCTGGACCGCGGCGAGGGAGTTTCGGATTATCTCCTCCTTCTCCTCCGGGATCAGGCAGTCCTTGAGCGAGATCGTCAGGCCGGAGAGGGTGGCGTACTTGAACCCGAGGTCCTTCAGGTCGTCGAGGACCTGGGCCGCTTTTTCCCACCCGTAGCGATGGTAGCACTCCATCACGATCCGCTTGACGGCCCGGCGATCAATGATGTTGTTGTAATCGCGGATATCCTCTGGGAGTATCAGGTTCAGCTCCGCCCGGCCGAGGGTCGTATCGACCACCTTCCCGTCGATCCTGATCTTCACCGGACTATGGATGTCGATGATACCCCCCTCGTACGCCTTCCGCGCCTCGTCGATGTCGCGGAACGCCTTCCCCGCCCCCTTCCCCTCCTCGTCGAGGACAGTGAGGTAATAGTAGGCGTAGATCGGGTCCTGGGTCGGAAGGCTGAGCGGCTCCCCGTTCGCCGGGGAGAGGATGTTCCGCGGTGCGGCCATCAGCTCCCGCGCCTCTGCGATCGCCTCCGGGGAGAGGGGGAGGTGGACGGCCATCTGGTCTCCATCGAAGTCGGCGTTGTACGGTGGGCAGACGAGCGGGTGGATGTGGATCGCTTCCCCATCGACCAAAACGGGTTCGAACGCCTGCATGGAGAGACGATGGAGGGTCGGGGCCCGATTGAGGAGGACCGGATGTTCCTTGATCAACTTATCGAGGATATCCCAAACCTCGGGCATCTCCCCCATTAGCGCCCGATTCTTGATCTCATCGAAGTCGGAGAAGGTCGTCGTCTCCAGATAATGAAGGATGAACGGCTTAAACAGCTCGAGGGCCATCTTCTTCGGGATCCCGCACTGGGAGAGCTTCAGCTTCGGATCTACAACGATGACCGCCCGGCCCGAGTAGTCGACGCGGCGGCCGAGGAGGTTCCGACGCAAGCGCCCGTGCTTCCCATGGATCCGCTCGGAGAGCGACTTGAGCGGCCGGTTGTCCCGCCCCTTGATCGGGTTTTCCTTCTTCTCGTTGTGGATCAGGGCATCGACCGCCTCCTGGAGCATCCTCCTCTCGTTCCGGAGGATTACCTCGGGCGCGCCCATGTCGATCAGCTTCTTCAGGCGGTTGTTCCGGTTGATGATCCGCCGGTACAGATCGTTCAGATCGGTGGTCGCGAATTTCCCCCCCTCGAGCTGGATCATCGGCCGGAGGTCGGGCGGGAGGACCGGTATCACCTCGAGGATCATGTCCTGCGGGCTGTTCCCCGACGAGCGGAGCTGGTCGACGACCTCGAGCCGCTTGATCAACCGGCGCTGGTTCCCGACCGCGGTCTCCCGCTCGAGTTGCTCGGTCAACTCACGATGGAGCTCGTCGAGATCGAGAACCTCGAGGAGCCCCCTGATCCCCGCCGCCCCGGTCTCGGCGATGAAGCCGCCCGGGTGCACCCTCTCGTACGCCCTCTTTTCCAGGATCGTCAACCGGTCGCCGATCTTCAGGGGGACGCTTGGATCCTTGATCCTGATGACGATGAACACGAGGCTGTCGATGATCTCCCGATCGAGGATCTCCCCTTTCACCGCAGCTCCGTAGCGATCGACGAGCATGTCGAACGCCGTCTTCGAGCAGAGCTCATCCACCGGCCGCTTGGCGATGACCGTCTCCGCCTCAACCTCATCCCCGTCCTCGACGAGGAGATCGACGTCCCCTACGAGTGGGTACTCTTGGGAGCCGATGACCACAGAGCGGATCTTCTCCCCGTTGGTCAGTTGTCGGTCCTCGATCGTCACCCTCCCCGCCTCCTCGGCGACCACGCGGGGGGCCTTCTCCACGTAATAGGCCGGCTCAACCTCGAACGGGAAAGCCGCGGAGAGAACTTCGTATTCGGAGGAGTAGAGCGTCTCCCGGGGCCGGACCTCCTTGCAACCGGATGAGGTTACGATGTACAGCGCCTGCTCGAGCGGCTCGGTCTCGTAATAAGCGATCCGTTGCAGCTCCCGTTTCTTCATCCCAAGGAGCCGGCTGAGGAGGCTCGAAACCCCTTTCAGGAACCAGAAGTGGACGACCGGGCTAGCAAGCTGGATGTGGGCCATGTTGACGCGGCGGACGGAGGAATCGGTCACCAATACGTGGCACTTCTCGCAGGTTATCCCCTCGTACTTCTTCCCCTTGTACTTCCCGCAGGCGCATTCATAGTCGTTCACCGGGCCGAAGATCTCCTCGGCGTACAGCCCACCGCGCTCGGCACGGTGGGTGCGGTAGTTGATCGTCTCGGATTCGGTGATCTCCCCGTGCGACCAGCTGAGAATGGTGGACGGGGATGCCAACTGGAGCTTTAGCCGTTTGATATCATCGCCAGAAATCACTTATCTCACCTCACCCTGACATCGCATGAACCCGACTGCGAAGGACAGATGGCCACTCCACGGAGCCATCATGAAAGCACACTCCCCTCCTGGAGGATGATCGATAGGGGACCTATAGCTTACCCTTCAGCCTCGGAAACGGTGGTTGCTGGTTCCTTCTTTCCAGACCCGTTCTGCGTCGTCGTCTTGGTCTTCCTCCCGCGGTAATCGGTCGAATAATAGCCGGACCCCTTATACACGACCCCGATCCGGGGCAAGAGCCTCCTCGTCTGGGCGCTTCCGCAGGCAGGACAGACGGCCGACGCGCGGTCCCCATTCTGATGGAGGACCTTGAAGATCTCTCCGCACCCGCTACATTCGTAACGATAAAAAGGCATAGGGCCCCCTCTTCCGAAACCGGGGTTCTCACAACTACCTAATCTATGGATTCGGACCGCTCTTCAAGCAGACCCTTCTCCTCCGCTTTATTCGCGAACCTGAGGGAAAGTATAGTCCGAAGCCGGCTCATTTCAAGGCCGACACCCTGTGGAGTTCGAGCGGAACGACCCTAACCGCCTTGAGCGCGCAGACGTCTTCGGGGGAGTCGAAGGGGAGGACGTTCAGAAGCCATTTCTCGTCTTCGCTCTCGAAGCGGTAATAGACCGGCACGGGAACCCCTGGCCTCCCGTCGGCGTGCGTCGCCGTGATCCGGGAGGCGAGCTTTATGATCCTCTCCCGGGCGAAATCCGACTTCTTGTCCCAATCCGTCCTGACGAGGGTCATCGGCCCGTGGGGAGTCGCCGGGTAGACGCGTAAGTCCTGAGGGAGGAAGAGGTTCTGAAGCCGTCCCTTCTCACCCCCATCGATCGCCACGACGATCTTGATGTTGGGATATATCGCATAGTAAATGGGGAAATCGAGGAGGCGCAATTCGTTGAGTGTGAACCCCGATTCGCAGAAGAGATCGGCGACGCGGTCACCGAACCCAGGAGTCGTCAGCTTGCACCTGTTTTGAGCGGCCAACGGGTCGCTCGGATCCATTCCCAATCCCTCCGCCAGACCTTCGACATCCTCGGCGGAAAGGCGAGGACCGCCGCGGGGGTCCATCCATTCCGAGAGATCATCGACCCCAGAGGCGGGCTCCGGGGAGCAGAGGGGGCGGAGGATCCGCCCTCCCAGACCGACGCTCTCCGCGATCTCCGCCAGTTCCCCTCCCCACAGGTCGTGTCGACCGACGACCTCGCCGGTGACGATCAGATCGGCCCCGATCCTCTCCATGTAACGGACCGCCCGCGTGAGGAGGAGCTTCCGGCAGTTGATGCAGCTTCGGGGCAAGGAGAACGACTCCCCGGAAAGGCCGATAAGATCGCGATACTCTCGTTTCAGCGACTGGGTGCGGAAGCTGACGCCCGGCCATTCCTGCTGGACGAACCGTCGCATGTGGTCGCACTCCCGAGCGAAGGGGGAACGGAAGTGGAGGAGATAGACCTCCTCCACGCCCGGTTGGCGCTCTACCAGACGGGTCGCCACCCGACTTGCGAGGCTCCCCGAGAATAGCGATAGAACCTTGGCCACGCCCTTACCCCCACCCCCGTAGAGCCCTACTTGTGTGGCTCGATCAGCCCATAATTCCCATCACGCCGGTGGTAGATGACCGCCACTTCGTCCGTCTCGGCGTCGATGAACACCAAGAAGCCCTTGTCGATCGCATCCAGCTGCAATGCGGCCTCCTCTGCGGTCATCGGTTTCTGGAAGTAGGTATCCGTCCTGATGATCCGTTTCCTCCCCTCCCCCCCATCACCCGAGATAGGGGTGTTCTCATCAGAGCCCCGCTCCCTCACGTCCTGAAGTTGATCCTTGAACTTGACGAGTTGACGCTTCAACCGATCGATCGCCTTGTCGATCGACGCGTACATATCGGTCGATTCCTCGCGGGAGGTTATCGTCTTCTTGTTGGTCAGGTGGGCATGGAAATCGGCGATCTGCCTCTCCTTTTCCACCGACAGGACGACATCGACGCTGACGATCCGATCGAAGTACCGCTCAAGGGCCTCCGTCTTCTCCACGACGTAGTTACGCAACGCCTCGCTCGCACCGGTATGACGCTCAGCTATCTTGATCTTCATCGGTCCTCGTCCCCTCCTCCCAACGAGATTGTAGCAGAAAAGGAGAAAACGATCAATGCCCCGACGATCCATCGGACCATGGAACAGCGTGAGTGCTTATCTTAGGGCAACTCCGCTCAATCGTCGGCGGAGGAGCCGGGTGACGGCGTGGAGACCATCGCAACCGATGTCGGGTTGATAGACGCCGAACTCCCGGAGGACGAACCGTTTCAGGCTACTCCGGTAGTGAAGCCCATCGGTCCTCCGCTCTCGGGCGATCAGCCCCGCCTCCAGGAACTGGTAGGGCGGTTCGTCCTCGATCAGTTCCTTGGCGCAATCGGTCCAGGCGGCGATCTGTTCGGTCGTGTAGGAGTTCGGAGCATGCTCGACGAGGAACCCGAGCACCCGACGATGGAGGGTCCCCACCTTCTCGATCCGGGCGACGAGACGATCGATATGTCTGAGGACGGCCGGAGGGAGCTCCCCCGTCTGCGCCCGCTCATCACCTGCGATGTCGATCACCGCGGTGGGAGCCTTCACCGCCATCCGGCCGGTCCGAGAGAGCCGATCGTCGAAGGGGGCCGGCTCCACCTCCCACCGGCCGACTCGGGGTCGTTCGATCGACCCTCCTTCATCTTCCGGACCGCCGTTGACCGGGAGTGGGAGCTCGACCTTTATGTAGCCGAGGGTGCGGGCGACCTCCTCCAACCTGGCGATCATCTCCTCCTTCTCGGCGAGTTTCCTCTCCAGCTCCTCGATCCTCCGCTTCAGGCCCTCGCCGGGTGAACGCTTCTTCTGCCCCTTCACCCGCTCGATCGCCTCGATGATCGAAGCGCTCACCCGCTTCAACTCCGGAGAAGCGACCGATTCGAGCGACGGGGTGAAGCCGGCGTGGAAGGTCTCCCGCTCGCGGACGTAGATCGGGAGGATGTTCTCCCCGTTTATGTAGATGCAATCGCCGGTCTCAAGGGAACCGATGATCTCCTTCACCTCGCTCTTCTTCCAGGGGAGGAGCTCACTGTAGACCCGCATGTCGACCTCATGCACGACGCGGTGGAGAAAGAGGATCCCGGCCTGGCTCAACACGTCCTTGTCGACCTTCGCGCTCCGCTGGGAGACGATGATCGCACCCAATCCCCTCTTCCGGCCGCGCAAGGCGATCCGGGCGATCATCTCCTTCAACTCCGTCTTCACCCCTTGCGGGATGAACTCGTGCGCCTCCTCGATACCGATGATGTACGGTCGGCGGAGCTTCCCAGCCAGGTTCCAAAGGCTGGTCAGGTACGCCTTGAGAAGCTCGGTCCGCTCGTCGGAGAGGAACCCGCTCAGATCGAGGACGACGGGGACGTTCTTCTCGATGCTGACCTGGGCGATCTCCTCGGCGCAGTCGGGATCGATCTCGATCTCCACGCCGTCACCGGTCCCGACGACGAGGACTTCGTACTTCTCCTTCAGGCCGAAGTACTCGCCCTCGATGTCGACGATCGACATCGGATAGTTGTGGCGGAGGAGCTCTTCGAAGATCACGCCGGCCGTGTTCGACTTCCCCGAGCCCCTGATCCCGAGGATGGCTATGCACTGGCCGATCACCTCCTCGAGGTCGAGGCTCAGGTCGCTGCTGATGTTAAGTGGCGTTCCCATCGTCGAAGACCCCCCGGCCGCGTCTCGACCGGCCTACCGCCGATCGGTCCAAGGGTAGGCGGTGACCGTATCCTCCGAGAGGGCGCGTGTCCCGTCGGGCGATCCCTTACTTCCCTTCCCCGCCCGTTATCAGGTCGCGGGCAGCGGCGATCGCCTCATTTCGGCTCCTTATCTCACCGGCGAGGATCCGGTCATGAAGCTCGTTGAGGATCCTCCCCAATCGCGGGCCGGGCCGCAGGCCGAGGCCGATCAGGGCGTTCCCGTCGATCATCTCCCGCGCCCGGGCCAGATCGCCCACCGCCTCGATGTGCTCGGCGACGCGGATCGTCTCCCTGAGGATCGGAGCCCAGCCGGAGGCGCGATGGGCGCTCGCCTCGCAATCGGCGACCAATACCTGAAGGAGTTGAAAGAAGAGGGGATAGCGCTCCGGGAGGGAGGTTGCGCCCGGGACTTCCCCCTCGCTTATGAACCGGACCTGCTTCCCCCGTCCCATCCGCGGGAAGTCGGCGATCCGCATGTGGTTCTTGACGAGGAATACGAGACGGAAGATCTCCTGCCGGCTCAGCCGGAGCCGCTCGCCGATCGCCCTCGCCTTCCGGGCGCCGATGGCGCAATGCCCGCCCATGTTCGCTCCGCCGCTCCGCTCAAGGGCGACCGGTTTCCCCACGTCGTGGAGGAGGACGGCGAGCTTGACGATCGGATCGCGGATGAACCCGTCCGCTACCCGGAGGGCGGCGATCGTGTGGACGTAGACGTCCCCTTCGGGATGGTACTCCTCCGGCTGGGGTACGCCCTTAGCCGCAACGAGCTCGGGGAGGATTTGCTCGAGGAGGCCGAGGCGGTCCAACGTGGAGATCCCATCCGCCGAGCGCTCAGTCCTCAACAGGCGGAAGAGCTCATCGCGGATCCTCTCGCCGGAGATGGAGGCGATCCGATCCGCAAGGGCGCGGATCGCCCCTTCCGTATCCGAATCGATCCTCCCCGGAATCTGACAGGAGAACCTTACAGCACGGAGCATCCGGAGGTAGTCCTCGCTGAACCTGACCCGTGGATCACCGATCGCTCGGATCCTCCCCTCCCGGAGATCGGCGAGCCCGCCGACGAGGTCGATCACCTCTCCTTCCTCGGTGGCGGCGAGTCCGTTCACCGTCAGGTCCCGCCTCTTCACGTCGCCGGCGAGACCGCGGACGAGCTCTACCTTCCCCGGCCATCGGCCGTCGTACTCCCCTTCGACCCGGAACGTGGCGACCTCGTATCGGCGCCCGTCGGGAGCGACCACCACGACTACACCGAACTCCTCCCCCACCCGGACGATCGGGCGATCGGAGAAGAGGGAGCGGACCTCATCGGGTAGGGCGGAGGTGGCGATGTCGACGTCCTCCGGCGGGAACCCGACCGGTCTCCCCCAGACGTGCATCAGCCCGTCGCGGACGACCCCGCCGATCAACACCGCCTCATGCCCCGCCTCCCGGAGACGGCGAAGGATCGTCCGAGCGAACGGGTGCTCCTCGAATACGGCGTTCACGTCGATCCGCTCGATGGAGGTCATGGCGACCTCGACTATACCGACCGCACGTCCGGACCCGCAAACTCAGCCGTTCACCTTGTCATCTCTCTCCTCTCCGATGTATGTTAGAGGAAGACAAGGGGGGTAACTACGATGAAGAAGCTTCTCGCCGTCTTGGGATTCGGTTGTCTCGCGCTGCTCCTCATAGCAGGGTGCATTTACATCGGGAACATGCGGCCGATCGCCATTTTTACCGCAACGCCGGACAACGGAACGAGTCCGCTCACGGTCGCGTTCGACGCATCCGAGTCCTACGACCCGGATGGAACGATCGCCTCCTACCTCTGGGATTTCGGTGATGGACAGACCGATTCACTGACCGTGCCCACCACCGCGCATGTGTACACCGTCCAGAGCGAGTCGCGCGTATTCACGGCGATCCTAATGGTCACCGACGATCTCGGCGCCACCGACACGACCGTCCGGAACATCGCTGTCGAACCGTAGAGAGGAACGGCCGACCGGAGGGGTCAACTGAGCCCGATCACCCGGCCGTCCTCGTCGAGGTCGATGCCCATGAATGCGGGGGAGGCGGGGAGGCCGGGCATCGTCTGCATCTGGCCGCAGATCGGGTAGATGAACCCCGCGCCGATGCTCGCGCGTACCTCGCGGATCGGGAGGGTGAACCCGCGCGGGACCCCCTTCCGATTCGGATCGTGCGACAGGGAGAGGTGCGTCTTAGCCATGCAGACGGGGAGATGACCGTATCCCTGCTTCTCGTAGCGGACGATCTGGGCGGCGGCGAGATCGGAGAGGGAGACCCCGTCTGCCCCGTAGATCTCCCGCGCGATCGTCTCCGCCTTGTCGACGATCCCCCCCTCCAAGCGATAGAGGAAGCGCGGGGAGGAGGGGGCAGAAGCAGCCTCTCTGACGGCGTCGGCGAGATCGAGCGCCCCATCCCCTCCCCTCGCCCAGTGATCGGCGACGGCGACGGCGTAAGCCCCGGCCGACTCGGCGGCGCGGCGGACGGCGCGGATCTCGTCCTCCGTGTCGGTCGGGAAGCGGTTGACCGCCAGTACGACCGGAACGCCGAATTTCTTGACGATCTCGATG
>Ga0190334_1000228_pt1 | contig 28821 bp, 29 predicted proteins | sample 48720478_MG_FD_161270 | JGI IMG/M metagenome (GOLD analysis project Ga0190334, IMG submission 161270) | Hydrothermal vent sediment bacterial communities from Southern Trench, Guaymas Basin, Mexico - 4872-04-7-8_MG | ecosystem: Environmental > Aquatic > Marine > Hydrothermal vents > Sediment ... | reverse complement strand
CTTTCCAAAAGCTTTGACTCAATAGATGCATTAAAGAATCTCTCATTTAAAATTAAAGAGGGTAAAATTACAATCTTTGCCGGAGCGGACGGAGCAGGGAAAACAACTCTCTTTAAGATTTTAATCGGATTGATAAAAAAAGACAAAGGGGAAATACTGCTCAATGGAAAAAGTGCCGGAGAAAACAGTGAGAGAATAAGAGAGAGCGCAGGATATATGCCTGAGAAATTTTCCCTTTACGAAGATCTTACGGTGGAAGAAAATCTGAATTTTTTCGGAGAAATCTATGGGGTTGAAAAGAAAAGGATAGAAAAGATGAAATCCACGCTTCTTAATAAAACAGGAATGGCAGAATTCAAGGACAGAAAAGCGGGAGCTCTTTCCGGAGGGATGAAACAAAAACTTTCCCTTTCAACAATACTGTTGTCTTCTCCCACTTTAATTATCTTAGATGAGCCAACCACAGGAGTTGACCCTCTCTCCCGAATAGAATTTTTCAATATAATCGAAGAATTGAGGGATGAGGGAAGAACAATTCTTATCTCAACCCCTTATCTCGATGAAGCCGAGAAAGGGGATCATGTGGTTTTTTTGAAAAACGGCCAAATTTTAAAACAGCAGGAACTTCAAAGATTAAAGGAAAATTTCAAACCAAAACTTTTCAGATTAAAAGTTTCGAAAAATGTATTCAAAATAATGGAAGAACTTGAAAGCAAAAGGGAGATTAAAGACAGATTTTATCTGCGAGGAAGATATATTTACTATCTTCACACAGGGGAAAAGGATTATTCCCTTGAAATTCCCTATACGGAAAAAGAGGAAATAAGTCCAAAGCTTGAGGATATATATATGTTTTACGAAAGATTCTATGATACTCAAAAAGAGGAGAAGTATGAATAGAGAAGATATTGTTGAGGTTTTGAATCTTACGAAAAAATTCGGTGATTTTATTGCTGTAAAGGGCATAAACTTTAAAATAAAAAGAGGTGAAATTCTTGCTCTTTTGGGTCCGAACGGAGCGGGAAAGACCACAACCATAAAAATGATAACAGGTCTTCTGAAAGTAAGCTCCGGCAAAATTCTCTTAAACGGAGAGGATATAACCGAAAATAGTGATAAAATAAAAGAATTATCAGGATATATGTCTCAAAAATTCTCCCTTTATCCTTTGTTGACAGCTCTTGAAAACATAGAGTTTTTCGGAGGAATTTCCGGTTTGAAGAGAAAGGAAATCAAAGAAATCAAAAATCGGATAAAAAAAATAATTCCAATTGAATTTTTAAAAATAAAGGTTGAGTCTCTTCCGCTCGGAATAAAACAAAAGATAGCTCTTTTTGCAGCCCTTATTCCGAATCCGGAAATTTTGTTTTTGGATGAGCCCACATCAGGAGTTGACCCTGAGGTAAGAAGGAACTTCTGGTTTGAAATTTACAAATTAAGAGAATCCGGTAAAACAATCTTGGTGAGCACACACAATCTCGATGAAGTGGAATTTGCCGACAGAGTTATAATTTTGCACAAAGGAGAGATAATTTTGGAGGGAGAGCCTGAAGAGCTCTTAGTTAAATACAATAAGGAAAATTTTGAAGAAATTTTCAGAGAGGTAATAGTTTAAATGAGAAGATTAAAAGCTGTTATAAAAAAGGAATTTTTACACATTCTCAGGGATCCCAAAAGTCTTACGATTGTTTTTATAATGCCTGTAATTATGGTTTTTATTTACGGATATGCCATATCCTATGACTTAAAAAAGATAGATGCTGCGATAATAGATTATTCCGATTCAAGATATTCAAAAGATTTAATCAAACTTTTTCAAAATAACAAATATTTTAAGCTAATCAATTTAAGAGGAGAAAAAAATCCAATTGAAAAAGCGGAAAAACTCTTGCAAGGGGGAAACATAAAGGAGATAATAATCATCCCACCTGATTTTTCAAAAAAAATCGCAAAAGGAGAAAAAGGAGAGATAGGTTTAACCATAGATGGAAGTGATTCCAACACCGCAAATATTGTATACCAGTACAGTGAAATGATAATAAAAACTTATACCCTCTCCCTTCAAAGGAAATCAGTTCCATACACAGTTAAAACAAAGGTTTACTTTAATCCTGAGCTTAAAAGTTCTTACTTCTTTGTTCCGGGCCTCATTGCCATTCTTCTTCTAATGGTTTCAGCTCTCCTCACCTCTTTAAGTATAGCAAGGGAAAAGGAGACAGGCTCTCTTGAGCTTATCTTTGTATCACCACTCAAATCCGTTGAAATAATTATCGGAAAAACAATTCCTTATGTATTTATTGCTCTTTCAGAAGGAGTAATAATTCTCCTGTTTGCCTATTTTTGGTTTAAGATTCCGATACGAGGGAATCTTCTCTCTCTAACCTTTTTCTCCCTTTTATACATAATAGCCGGCCTTTCTCTCGGGATATTCATATCCACTTCAGCTGAAGATCAGAGAACAGCAATGTTAGGCTCTTTGATGTTAACAATGCTACCCTCAATTATGCTTTCGGGTTTTATCTTTCCGATAAAATCCCTGTCAAAGACATTACAAGCTTTTACTTATATTATCCCAGCAACATATTACCTTAAAATCATAAGAGGCATGGTGCTTAAAGGAGCCAGTATGAAAAGCTTTATAACCGAAGGGGCTGTTCTTTCCGGAATGAGTATTTTTCTTTTGCTTGTTTCAACGATAAAATTTTCAAAAGAGAGGAGCAAATCAAAATGAGAATTTTTTATCTTATGAAAAAAGAGATAATAGAAATATTAAGACAAAAGCAGATGATTTTTATGATAGTGGTTTCACCTATATTTCAAATTATCTTATTCGGGTACATTGCAACAACGGATGTTAAAAACCTACCAGTGGAGATTATAAATATCTCAAACAGTAAGTATGCGGTTGAGATAATAAACAGGATAAAAAGCTCCCCTCTTTTTGTGGTTAAAAAAGTTAGCTCAAGGTATGATAATCCTGTGAAAAATATGAAAGAGGGAAAGATAAGAGCGGCAATACTGTTCAGAAATCCTTTTGATAAAAAAAGGAACCCTTTCGGTTTTCCGGAAATCGAGATTCTAATGGACGGTGTTGATTCAAACTCCTCACTTATCGCAGCCGGCTATTTTAATGGTATAATAAGCAATTATCTTACGGAAATAATGGAGAGAAAAGGAGTAAAGACACCAATAAGAAGCAAATCCCTTATAAGATATAATCCCGAGCTAAAAAGTATCAATTATATGGGCCCTGCAATTGTTGCCATGCTCCTTACTGTAATTGCAATTTTCCTCACATCAAGTTCACTTGTAAGAGAAAAAGAACAGCAGACAATAGATACTCTTATGATTTCAAGATTAAACCCCATTGAGATATATCTGGGAAAGGCTCTCCCGATGTTATTAATAGGAATTTTGGAGATGTTCATGGGAGTGATTTTTGTTGTCTTATGGTTTGGAATCCCCATGAAAGGGAATATGCTTGAACTTTTGTTTGCTTCAATGATCTATCTTACAGCAATTTTATCAATTGCCCTTTTAATTTCAACTTTTACTAAAACACAACAGGAATCCATGTTTTTTGCATGGTTTTCAATGATAACATTTATTCTGCTTTCCGGCCTTTACACCCCGATAGAAAACATCCCGGTAGGATTAAGATGGATAACATATATAAATCCCCTTCAATATTTGATGAAAATAATAAGAGAAATATTTTTAAAGGGTAATGGTACGGAGTTTTTCTACAAAGACCTTCTTGCGCTTTTTGCAATGGGAGCAATTACACTCAGTATTTCATTATCAATATTTAAAAAATCAGTATCAAAATAAAGAAAGAAATTAGACATATCCCTTTTCAAAAAACAAATTAAAAAAACCATAAAAATGAGATTAACTTTTCATCGGCTCTGTCGTATAATCTTTACTATGTATCTTTCTTATTCGAACATTAATAAAAAGGAGGTATGATGAAAAATAATAAGCGCAAACCGACTTTTGCTGTTTTAACCGCATTTTTATTTTTAATCACTTTAACAAATCTTTTTTCAGCAAGTAAAATCACAACGCCAAAAGAGTACTTTGGATTTACCCCAGGAGCAGATAGAATGCTCTTAGATTACGAACAGCTTATCGGATATTTGAAAAAAATTGAACAGCAAACGGATAAGCTCAAATTGGTAAAAATCGGAGAAAGCCCTATGGGAAAACCTATGTTCATTGCATTCATTTCATCAAAGGAAAATATAGATAAACTTAATGAATTAAAGAAAATAAACAAAGAACTTGCTTTAAATCCAAATCTTTCTCCTTCTGAATTAAAAACTTTCGTACAGGAGGGAAAGGTTTTCGTTCTTGGAACACTCTCAATGCACTCAGGAGAAGTTGGTCCCTCTCAGGCAGCTCCTTTGATAGTTTACAAATTAATAACTTCGACAGATCCAAAAACATTAAATATTCTAAAAAATGTTGTTTATGCAATGGTTCCATGCCACAATCCGGATGGCATGGACATGGTAGTAAATCATTACAGAAAATACAAGGGGACAAAATACGAAGGCTCTTCAATGCCCGGTGTTTACCACAAATATGTAGGTCATGATAATAACAGAGATTTTGTCTCTTTAACCCAGAAGGATACAAAAGCAATCGCAAGGATCTCAAACAAGGATTGGTTCCCTCAGGTAATGGTGGAAAAACATCAAATGGGCTCCACTACTGCAAGATATTTTGTTCCACCCTTCCATGATCCAATATCTGAGAATATTGATGCAGGTATCTGGGATTGGATAGGAGTATTTGGCTCAAATCTTTTGAAAGATATGACAAAAGATGGGTGTGCAGGAGTATCCCAGCATTATCTTTTTGATGATTATTGGCCCGGTTCAACTGAAACAGCTCTGTGGAAAAATGTTATTGCAATGCTCACCGAAGCTGCAAGTGCTAAATATGCAACACCTATCTATGTAGAGCCAACTGAGCTTAATGCCCATGGGAAAGGCCTTTCTGAGTACAAAAAAAGTGTAAATATGCCTCTCCCATGGAAGGGAGGATGGTGGAGATTATCAGATATAGTAAAATATGAGATCTCTTCCACATATTCCATCCTAAAAACCGCAGCCTTACATAAGGAAGAAATACTTAAATTTAGAAATGATATGTGTAAAAATGAAGTAAAACTTGGCAAAACCACCCCTCCCTATTACTACATCTTTCCCAAAAAACAGCATGATTTAAGTGAATTTGTAAATTTGGTCAATCTTCTGGACGAGCATGGAGTGAATGTTTATAAATTAAGCAAAGATATTGTTTATAAAAATAAAATTTATGAAAAGGGCGATATAGTGGTACCGCTGGCGCAACCATTTAGAGCATTTATAAAAGAGGTTATGGAAAAACAGAATTATCCCGTAAGGCACTACACCCCTGGCGGAGAAATTATAAAACCTTATGATATAACCTCCTGGTCACTTCCTCTTCACAGAGGGGTAAAATCTTATGAAATTAATTACAAAATTCCGGAGCTTGAAAAATCAATTATTCGAGTAAAAATACCTTTTACACTAAAAACAGTAATACCACAAAACTATAAACTTACTCTTTTCCCGGTAAATAACAACGAAAGTTTCAAGGCAATGTTCCTTGCCAAAAAGACGGGATTAAAAGTTCTCAGGTTAACCAAGTGTCTTAAGATTGATGATAAACATTTTTGTAAAGGAAGCTTTATAATAAAAGCCCCTGTATCAAAACTTCAAATAGTTCTGAAAGAATTGGAAGTTTCTCCGGTCTTTATTGATAAAGATATTAAATATTCAGCTTCGGAAGTAAAGCTTCCGAGAATTGCTCTTGTTGAAACATTCTTTCATGATATGGATACAGGATGGACAAGATTTATTTTTGACACATACCACATTCCTTATAAAGTATTACATCCGGGAGATTTTGCAAAAACCGAGCTTGAAAAAGAATTTGATATGATTATATTCCCCGATGCAAGCAGCCAGATTCTTTTGTCAGGTAAATACGGAGGAGAAGGGCATTATTTCATACCAAGCTATCCTCCCCAATATACAAAAGGGATAGGAAAGAAAGGACTTTCAAAAATAGCAAAATTCATAAATGATGGCGGAACAGTTCTTTCGTGGGGACAGTCAACAAAGCTTTTCATGTCAATGCTAAGTTTTAAAGATAAAAAAGGCCATTTGGAACAATTTAATTTGCCGGTTTCTGATATATCTCAAAGACTTAGAAAGGCAGGTCTTTATTGTCCCGGTTCTCTCGTAAAGATAAGATTTATTAAGAATACCCCACTTACCTATGGAATGGAAAAAGAAATCGGTATTTTTTTCAGAGGTAGACCCGTCTTTGCTACAAGAATACCAAACTTTGACATGGATAGAAAAGTAATTGCCGCATTTCCTGAAAATGGTAATTTTCTTATGAGCGGATATTGTGAAAACTGTAAATTACTAAACAATAAAGCAATATTAGTCTGGCTAAAAAAGAATAGGGGACAGCTTATCTTGTTAGGATTTAATCCACAATTTAGAGCATCAACTCCTGTCTCTTATAAATTAATATTTAACTCAATATTAATGACGAAGTAGGATAGAAGCTTGACAAGAGGTTCTAAGAGGGGTATTATTTTATATAACCCTCGAGCCGGGATTCCTAAGTCCGGAAAGATACGGAATACGGCCAACGGGCATGGGAGGAAACTCCCATACCTCCCACACTTGGAAAGAGAGGAAAATAAAGTATGGAGGTAAAAATGGAAGTAACTTTTTGGAAAAAGCTTTTAAGGGTAAATCTTTCCGATGGGAGTGTGAAAACAGAGGAAATCCCAGAAGAGCTTTTCAAACTTTATCTTGGAGGAAGAGGACTTGCTACTTATTATTTTGTCAAAGAGGTATCTCCTAACATTGACGAGCTTTCAGCTGAAAACAAATTGATATTTGCCACAGGTCCTCTCACAGGAACACCTGCGCCCACAGGCGGAAGGTATATGGTTGTAACAAAAGGACCTCTTACTGGAACAATTGCATCATCAAACTCTGGAGGTGATTTTGGTGCTGAGCTAAAACATGCGGGTTATGATATGCTTATTGTTGAAGGAAAATCCGAAAAACCGGTTTATCTTGCAATTAAAGATAACAGTGTTGAAATCAAACCAGCAGAGCATTTATGGGGGAAAAACACACATGAGACAACTGTTATTCTTGTGGATGAATTCGGAGAGAGAAGAGCAAAAGTCGCTTGTATTGGTCCTGCGGGAGAAAAGCTTGTACGCTTTTCATGTGTCATTAATGATAAGCACAGAGCTGCGGGAAGAACGGGAGTCGGAGCTGTTATGGGCTCCAAAAACCTTAAGGCCATAATAGTTAAAGGGTCCAAAAAACCCCCGAAAATCTCTGATTTTATGGGTGTTATAAAGGATAAGGTTGAAATCTTAAGAAAGGATGCGATTACCGGAGAGGGGCTTCCGAAATTAGGAACAAAGGTTCTTGACTCAATTATTAATCAGAACGGACTTTATCCGACAAAGAATTTCCAGTTTGGAACCTTTGACAAAACAAATGAGGTAAACGGTGAAGCATTGATTGAAAAAGGTTATCTTGTGAACACATCCGCATGCTATGCTTGCCCCATAGGATGCGGAAGAGTGACAAAACTTCCTTCGGGGCTTGAAGGTGAAGGCCCTGAGTATGAGACAGGATGGGCATTTGGTGCGGATTGTAATGTAAGTGATTTGAATGCAATAATTCAGGCAAATTTTCTCTGCAATGAATTAGGGCTTGATACAATCTCCACAGGAACAACAATAGCAGCGGCAATGGAACTATATGAAAAAGGTTATATTTCCAAGGAAGAGCTAAAAGGTGGACCCGAGCTCAGATTCGGAAGCTCGGAAGCAATAGTTTATTATACAAGAGCAATAGGATTAAGGGAAGGTTTCGGAGATAAGCTTGCCGAAGGTTCTTTTAGACTTGCATCTTCATACGGACATCCTGGAATTTCAATGTCAGTTAAAAAGCAGGAGCTTCCGGCTTATGATCCGAGAGGTGCTCAGGGACATGGGCTTGAGTACGCCACATCCAACAGAGGAGGATGTCATGTGAGAGGATACATGATTTCTCCTGAGATATTGGGAGTGCCTGAAAAACTTGATACTCAGAAGATAGAAGGAAAGGCTCAGTGGGTTAAGATTTTTCAGGATCTTACGGCAATTATTGATGCCTCAGGACTCTGTCTTTTCAGCTCTTTTGCTCTCGGAGCTGATGATTACAGAGAATTGGTAAACAGCGCAACAGGATTTAATTATACGACAGAGGATCTAATGACTGTCGGTGAAAGGATATGGAATCTTGAAAGATACTTTAACTATAAAGCCGGCATAGGTCCCGAGACAGATACTCTACCGGAAAGATTGCTCAAGGAGCCACTTCCCGATGGTCCTCAAAAGGGAGCTGTCGTCCACCTTGATAAACTTCTTCCTGAATATTATAAAGTACGAGGATGGAATGAGGACGGAACAATTCCAAAAGAAAAGTATAAGGAGCTTGGAATAGAGTTTGAATAAAAGAGAACCGGGAGGAGAAAACTTTTCTCCTCCCTATCAGTATAAAATTAAATTTTTCACTCTATTTAAACTTTACTTTAAAAGGGATTTTTTAGTAATTGAAAGCGAAAGGGCACCTCTTAAATTGTTTGAATTAATTGAAAAAGGGAGTGAAATTTTAGGAAAGAGTTTAAAAGAAAAACTTATTTCAAAAGGAAAACTTAAAAGAGGAGCTATTATTTTAATAAAGGGGAAAAATGTACTTCATTTGAAAGAACTTGAAACTGAAATTTATCCTGAGGATGATATCGTATTTTTCCCTCCCGGAGGCGGGGGATAATGAAGAGTTTTTTTGAAAGACAGATTCCTGTTATAGGTGATAAATGCCAAAATAAACTTAAAGATTCAACAGTTTTAGTTGCCGGTGTGGGGGGTATCGGTACATCAGTCTCTGAACTACTGGTAAGATACGGAGTAGGTAAACTCTATCTTACGGACAACGGAATTGTGGATGAGCCTGATTTGAACAGACAAATTTTATATACGGCAGATGATCTTGGTAAGAAAAAGGTTTTTGTGGCAAGAGAAAAGCTTTTAAAAATCACGAGAGAAACAGAGATTATTGCAAATTATACGGAAATTGATGAAAATTTCATAATTCCACCCGATATTGATATTGCAGTAGACTGCCTTGATAATTTTAAAACCCGCTATTTATTGGATGATATTTTGGCTAAAGAAAGTATTCCTCTTGTTCATGCGGGAATAGAATCATTTTTCATTCAATTAACAACAATCGACAGAAAGAAAATAAAAAAATTAAAGGATGTTTTTCCAAATGCAATTGACAAAAAGAATATTCCGGTACTTTCGTCAACAGCATCGGTTGCGGGTGCAATTGAGGCTCTTGAAGTCATAAAAGTTTTGTGCGGAATGGAAGAAAATTTGTCAGGTAAGCTTTTAATAATTGATCTAAAAGATTATGAATTTGAAATTATAAGGCTTGTTTAATAATGAAATTTAATCTATTAAATTCTGAAATAAATATTAAAGAAAAAGCAGATATAAGAAAGCTTTACATAGAGCTTACAACACACTGCAATTTTGATTGTGAAATGTGTTTCAGACAGAGTTTCCGAGAAAAATTCGGGAGCATGAAGTATGAACTTTTTCAAAAAATTCTCAATGATATGAAGGAATTTCCTGATCTCAGATGGGTTGTTTTGGGAGGAATAGGAGAGCCAATGGTTTACAAACATTTCAAAGATGCTGTAATAGAGCTAAAAAACAGAGGGTACAGAATTATCATAACTTCCAATGGCTCTTTGATTAATGATTCTATGATGGATTTTTTAATAAGTGCTGAGGTGGATAAAATAAATATATCAGCGGAAGACAGTAAGATAGGTCACCCTTTTTTCAAAAAAACTCTTGAACTAATAAAAACTTTTAATAATAAAGTAAAAGATGCCGGAAGAGAATATCCTAAAATAGGAGTGGAATATGCGCTCGGGAAAGAAAGCATAAAAAGGATTGAGGACACAACGAAGGAAATTATTGAAGCCGGGGTTAGTGATATAATTTTTACAAATATTGTACCCACCACAAAAAAGGTATGTGATTCAACACTATACAATAAAAGGAAGTATGAAAATTTTGACCTTTATCTTAATAAACTTATTATTGCTCAAATTTATGCAATAATTTCAAAGTTTAAACCGAGAATAGAAAGGCACTGTGATTTTATAGAAAACAATGCTACTGTTATAAGATGGGATGGGGAGGTTTCTCCCTGCTATAGGCTACTTCACAATTATACTGAAATTGTTTTCGGAAAGGAGAAGAGAGTTGAGGCTCACAGCTTCGGGAATGTAAAAAACCAAAGCTTGTACGATATCTGGAATAGCAAAGATTATATGATTTTCAGGTTTGAAGTTAAAAATTCTCTTTTCCCATCCTGCACTGATTGTGAATTCAGAGACAGTTGTTTTTTTATTAATTCAACCGAAGAGGATTGTTGGGGGAACTCTCCCACATGTGCCGATTGTTTATGGTGGCATAGAATTGCTATTTGTAGTTAGTTTTCAGAAAATATTCGCTTGTTGTTACCCGAAAACTCAACTAAAAACCCGAAACTTAAAGCTCCCAAGCTTTCTTTGTATTATCCTAAAATAGCTTGCTAAAGATTCTTTGAAGTGAATCCTCTTAGATACTATAATTAATCTATGCCTTATTTGGAAATAAGAGAGATCGAAAAGAGTTATATAAATACGCCTGTTTTAAAAAACATATCCTTTTCAATTCCCGAAAAATCAATTACAGGGGTAATAGGACCAAATGGTGCGGGAAAATTGACCCTTTTCAGGATAATTTCAGGTTTTGAATTTCCGGACAGAGGAGAGATTATAATAAATCAGAAAGTATTAAAAAATTTCAGAGAGAGAAAAAAATACATTTCATTTATGCTTGAGGAATTAAAACTTTATCCTGAATACTATGTGGTGGAATTTTTGAGATTTTTTAACAGAGCAAACGGATTTACCGATAATGAACTTTTGGAGGCATTATCATTGAAGAGCGTTTTTCATAAAAAGATTAAACATCTTTCGAAAGGATGGCACCAGAGGCTAAAACTTTATACTGCTCTATCAACCCAAAAACCATTTATTATCCTTGATGAGCCTTTTGATGGGTTTGATCCACTACAAATGAAAGGAATAATAGAGATAATAAAAAAGAGGAATGAACTCGGATTCTCATTTATACTTTCAATTCATTAATTGGCTGATGCTCAGAAGATATGCAATTATTATATATTAATAGATAATGGTTCAATTGTTGCAAAGGGTAATCTGTCGGAATTAAAGGAAAACTACGACTGCAAAAGTAATAATCTGGAGACTATATTTTTAAAAGCCTTGGAAAAATGAAAAAACTGCTTGTTTTAAAGGAAGCAAAAGATATTTTCAAAAGTCTTTTAATTTACTTTTTAATTCTATTCTCTGTTATTGTTTATAGCTTTTATTCGGCAGTGGATCTTTACTCAAAGGCAAGTGCTGCAGCAATTAACAATCCCCTTTACGCTGCAGGGTTTGAGCCTGTCCCAGGAGTCTTTGTCCCGACTTTCGGAGGACTCTTTATTGTATTTTCACTGATTGCTCCGTTTATCCTAATTAGATTAATAGGAGATGAAAAATCTAACAATACTATCTATCTTTTGCCTCAGTTACCCTTTTCATTAAAGGAAATCTTTGTTTCAAAAATATCAGCAGGTCTTATCTTCATATTTACCTCTCTTGCTGCATTTTTACCCATTTATGTAATCTGGCAATATCTCGGAGAACACCTCCCCTGGAAAGAAATTGTTTTATTAAATTTAGGATATTTTTTATACGGACTTTTTATCCTTTCAGTATCCTTTCTTGCTTCTACTTTATTAGAGACAACTGCTCAAACTTCTATTTTTGCTCTGTCAGTTATAATTCTTTCGTGGTTCTTGAATTTTGGCAAAGAGATGCACATATTTTCCTTCCTAAACAAAATATCAGAATGGACAGTAACAAAACAGCTTAAAGAATTTGAGGAGGGAATTTTTTCCTCTCAAGCGATAATGTATTTCTTTCTTTTGAGTGCCTTTTTTTTTATCATAACCTACCTGTTTTTTGATTTTAACATTAGAAAAAGAGCTATTTCCATTTTTGTAACAATATTATTATTTATCCCCCTTTTTATCTTAAATGCGAATTTTCAATATAAAAAAGACATAAGTGAAAGCGGAAAAAATCCCTTTTCCCAAGGAGAAATAAAATTTTTAAAAAAACTTCAGGTAATAAAAATAAAAGTCTTTCTTGAGCACACAGATGGCAGATTTAAAGATTATTCAAATGATTTTCTAAAAAAACTTAAAATGGTCAAATCTGATGTAAAACTTGAATTCGCAAAAGGGGAAGAGCTAAAAGAGAGTTACAGATTATTCAAATACACTGTTAACGGCAAAACAGACCAAACATATTCAAACAGTGCTCACGAAATATTTATGATTTTACAGAAACTCTCAGGAAAAAAATAGAAAAATCAAAGGAGAAAAAACAGTTTAAAGGATACCCATTAGTTATTAAAAAAAACTGGAGTCGATTTATGATAGCCATATATTTTCTTATTTTTCCGATGTTAATTTTTTTATTTCAAATAAAAAAACCCAGGAGAAAAAAAGATGAGGTTTAGAACTTTTCTTACTTTGATTATTGTATTTACTCTTTGGGAAGCAACAATAACTCCTCTAAAAAAATTGTTTTTTAATTTTGACAATCAAATCGTGGGAACGGAAGCCAAAGGATTTTCTTCTTTTGTAGGTAAATGGCATATTGATAAGGATAGAGAAAATATTGTTTATGCAGTTGATGGGAGAAAATTGGAGCAAGGACTTTTATCAGAGGGGATAATAAGCAAAGCAAAGGGTTTATACGGAGAAAGATATGCCGAATTTTTGGACAATCTTGAAGCATACAACTATTTTCCGCTTTCAATTTGCACTGAAATCAAAAATTTTAAAGACGGGATAATAAAAGTAAGATTCAAAGGAATCAGCGGAAGAATTGATCAAGCAGCCGGAATAGCATTTAATATTAAAAAGAATGGAGATTACCTTGTCGCAAGGGCTAATCCTCTTGAAAACAATATGGTACTATTTAAAATGGAAAAGGGTAAAAGAAAAGCTGTTCAATGGATAAGAGGGGCGAGAACACTTTCGAGGGTCTGGCATAGACTTAAAGTCGTAATCAAAAGGCGAAACATAAAAGGCTATTTAAACGGGAAACTTTACATAAACTATAATTGGAAAGAATCTATTGATGGTAAAATAGGGCTCTGGTCAAAAGCAGATAGCTATGTTTTCTTTGATGATCTTGAGATAATAAAAGAGAAGTAAGTTTTATAATTTCCTAATTCAAAAGGGATGAGTTATTTTGAGAGTTCTTTTAATTTTTCATAGACTGTTTCAACATGTCCTGCAACTTTAACTTTTTGCCATGTATAAGCAATTTTGCCATCTGGAGAAATCAAATATGTGCTTCTGACTACTCCGTAATATTCTCTTCCATACACTTTCTTTAGCTGCCATGTTCCGTAAGTTTCAAGCACACTATGTTCGGAATCACTTAATAGAGTTATTTTAAGCTCTTTTTTCTCAATAAAGTTTCTATGACTTTTTGTTGAATCAGGACTTACCCCCAAAATCACAGCATTCAGTTTTTCAAAATCTCTCTTTCTCTTCGTAAGACCCATTGCCTCTTTTGTACATCCGGAAGTATTATCTTTTGGGTAAAAGTAGAAAATAATCCATTTCCCTTTGAAATTTTTTAAACAAATATCTTCATCCTTCTGATTTTTAAGACAAAACTCAGGGGCTTTCTCTCCAACTTCCAATTTTTTCTCCATCTTATTCCCCATAATAAATTAACTCACATCCGTCAAGAATAATTTCGCCCTCTTTTATAACATATCTTAAATAATTTTTTGAAGGTTCGTAAAAAATATTTATATAAGAGTCTGTGTCAAAAACAAGAAGATCCATCTTTTTCCCGGGAACAAGGGAACCAACCTCTTTGTCCATTCCTATTGCATAAGCAGCATTGATAGTAGCGGAAGTTATGGCTTCCTCAATTGAAAATCCTTCCAAAAAGACCGCAAGCTTCATTATGAAAAGCATATTATTAATATGGGAACTTCCCGGATTATAGTCAGAGCCAAGAGCAACAATAACTCCCTTTTCAATCATCCTTCTCACAGGTGGTTTTTTATCTTCCCTTAAAAAGAAATACACGCCAGGTAAGATAACAGCAGCCGTTCCACTCCTTGAAAGAGCATCAATTCCAACCTCGGAAATTCTAACCAAATGCTCTGCGGATCTCGCTCCGTACTCTGCTGCAAGTTCGGCTCCCCCAAGATTTGTAAATTCATCCGCATGAAGTTTAAGCTCAAAACCATTTTCTTTTGCTGCTTTCAGCATTTTTTCTGTCTCTTCCCTATTATAAACTCCGTCTTCAATAAAAGCATCAAAAAATTTGGCAAGGTTCCTTTTTTTTATCTCTGGAATAAATTCACTTATAAGTTTTTCAAGATATTCCTCTCTGTTTGTATCAGGTGGAACATCATGGCCACCCAGATATGTAGAGATTATGTCAAGAGGATGAAGCTCATTTAAAGCTTTTATAGTTTCAAGCTGCTTTATCTCTGTTTTAAGATCGAGGCCATAGCCACTCTTTGCCTCTATCGTTGTAGCGCCCCCTTTTACGGATTCATCAAGCCTTTTCTGAGATATCTTTATAAGCTCACTCAGAGGGATTTCTCTCGTTGCTCTCACAGTTGATTTGATCCCCATCCCCTTTTTTTGAAGTTCCATATACGGTACACCGTCAAGTTTCATTTTAAATTCTTCCGATCTATCTCCTCCGAAGGGAAGATGTGTATGAGAGTCAACAAGTCCCGGCATACATACTTTTCCTGTGGCATCTATTATTTTTGCATTTTCATCAATCTCATAATCTTTTAGCATATCTTCGGTACCAATGAAAACTATTTTTCCTCCGTAAGAGCCAATAAAACCATTTTTTATGATTTTAAGATCTTTCATATCCTCTCCCTTTTTGGGAGAATCGCCAAAAAGAGTGATTAATTGAGAGCAATTTTTAATTAAAAAATCTATTTTCATACTCTCTCCTCCTTTTTTTAAAAAAGGTTAACATACGCGATTTTAAAAATCAAGAATTTTTCTTGAAGCTTCTCTTCCAAAAGATTTACTACCTTACAATAATCATCTAACTTAAAATAAAAAAGTGTACTTTCTTCGAAAAAATTAATAAAGACACAAAATTATTATTAGCACTATTGGTAAAATAATTTTAAAAAGAAGCGGGCGGCATAAGAGCCGCCCCCTTATCTTTCCTTTTAAAATCGGAGGAAAAGGAAAGTTTATTTTCTTATTCGCTTAAATACTTTTTTAATCTTGAAAAATAGAGAGCAAAAGGTCGATATGCAAGATGAGACCATTTTGCAAAGGGAACTTCCAAAACAAGCAGAGGCGTTACAACAGCAAGATGAATTGCAAAAGTCCAATAAGTTGTAAGAGGCATATGAAGGTATTTAAATACATCAACTAATAAACCTGTCAATGTAGTCAAAAATAAAAGGATGATAAACATCCAATCAGTGCCATGGGAATACCTCCATGCTTGAGAACCTTTTTTCTTGAGTCTTCCCAACCCCATGTAAGCTATTCCATACAAAAGTGCAACTGCCGAAAAATACCCTATTATTCTTATTGGATGGAGAAATGGATAAAATCTGTCTGTCTGGAAATACTTTAATAATAGCACTACAAGGATAAAAGCCGAGCCATAGCCATATACGATTATCAAATGGGTAATCCAATAATTCTTTTTCTCACAGAATCTGAATTTTATCTGAGTGAAAAAGTTTAGAGGAAGGATATTAAAAAACTCCTTTACATAAACTTTGAGAGGAATTTTACCCTTTATCTTACCATTTTCAAATATTATGAATCTATACATTCTGTAAATATTTGTAAGTAAGATAGAACTTAAAACTATTAAAATAATTAAATCTCCTATTTCCGTGATATGAACAGGCGCAAAAGTTGCAAGTTTCACTTCGGTTGTAACTATAGGCCCGTGAAATAAATATACAAATAGCAGAGTAAGAAGCATCAGGAAAAAGGTGGCGAGGTATTTGAAAGGTTTTGAAAGATAGATTAAACGAGATAAACCTGTAAAATCATATTGTGTTGTCAAATATCTTCTCAAAGCCATCATAAGGCCACCCGGGTCAGCATCTCTCGGACATGTATCAGAACACTCACCACAATAATAACAAAGCCAAGGATCCAGTGATGAGTTAATGTTTTCTTCCAAACCCAGAACCGTTGCTCTGATCATTTTTCTTGGAAATGAATTTTCCTCTGATGAGAGGGGACAAATAGCAGTACAGTTTCCACAATTATAACAGGCGTTAATATCAAATGCCCCGTACTTTTTTATTTTTTCTGCGAATTCGGAATTAATTTTAACCATCACTTCCTCCCTTTTAGCTCATAATAATAGTAATCATCATCAGATACATCTCCGGTCTCTTCAATATATCCGTATTTTCTGCAAGTCATTACATTGTAAGTTACATCAGCAAGGGGAAGCCCCATAATCTCTGCAATCTGAGGTATCGTTTTAGGTCCCGATGAAAGAGCTTTTGCAATTGCTTTTCTTATTTTCATAAATTCTCTTGTCTCTTCAACTTTCTCATCTGAAACATTATGTTTCTTCTTTATGTATTTTAATGTTTTTTCCTTATCCCAGCTCATTAGTTCACCTCCTCTAACATACCATCAATCATTCCGATTATTTCTCTGTTAGTATAACCTTTGATTTCGATTGCTCTTGATTCGCAAACAGGTACACAGGAGCCACAACCTTTGCAGAGAGCTTCATTCAGAACCGCAACTTCCTTTCCGTTAACCATTTTTCTTTCAATAGCATCATATAAACAAACATCTTCACATTTTCCGCACCACTCACATTTTTGAGAATCTATAATAGCTACAATGGGCTCCAATTTAAGCGTTCCGCTGGATAGCAATGAATAGGCTTTCGCGGCTGCCGAGAGGGATGAAAAAACACTTTCCGTCAGGTTTTTCGGTCCCTGACTTGTTCCGGCTATATAAACTCCGTCAATAACAGTTTCAACCGGTCTTAACTTGGGATGTATTTCATTAAAGAAATTATCCCTTCCTACCGGCACTTTGAAAATTTTTTCTATTTCACTGTCTTTTCGCGGAACCATTCCTGTTACAAGAACAACAAGATCCGACTCAATTTCCATCTCTTCTCTTTCGGTAAGCAAATCCTTAATTTTGACAGTTACACCATCAACCGAATTTTCAACCTTAGGAGGCTCACTCTCATCAAACTTGAGATATATGTCTCCCTGCTCGCAGGAATCCCTGTAAAGTATTTCCTGTTTCCCGTAAGTTCTGATATCCCTGAAAAGATGATAAGTCTTTATATCCGGATATTTTCGTTTTAAAAGAAGAGAAGTATGTATTGCAGATGTACAGCAGTATCTTGAACAGTATTTGTTTTCACCATCTTTCTGTCTGCTTCCTACACAATAAATAAAAGCAACTTTTTTCACATCTTTACCCTTCCACTTTAAATTCCCATTGCTCAGTTCCATAAGTCTTCTGAATTGCTGCAAAGTAAAAACTCTCTCATTTTCTTTATATCCGTATTCTCCTTCAGATGGTTCGTAAGGGGAAAAACCTGTCGTTAAAATAACAGCTCCTACTTTAAGAGTAAGCTTTTCTTCCTTTTGATTAAAATCAAAAGCATCAGGACATAGTTTTTCACATAATCCGCATTTTGTGCAGTTTTCAAGGTCAACTGCTGGTAAGTCAGGGAAAGCGCCCTTGTAAGATTTATAAATCGCTTTTCTCTTTGTTAGGCCGAAATTAAATTCATCGTCAACTTCAACAGGACATCCTTCCTCGATTTTCTCAAATTCATTACATTCTATTCCACTTTTTACATATCGAGGCTTTATTTTTACTGCCAGATTAAAATTACCCACACATCCCGAAAAGGATTCAACTTCGGCTCCTGTAAAAATTTTAATATTATTCCTTCTAATTATTTCATTATAAAGCCTTTCTACCAAAACATCGCCTCTTTCATCTGTCTCGAAAAGCTCTCCCCATTGCGGTATTCTTCCTCCCAAAAAGTGCTCTTTTTCTATTAAATAAACTTCCAAACCTGTGTCAGCAAGCTCAATGGCAGCTCTCATGCCTGATACTCCTCCTCCGATTATAGCAACACTTTCTGTAACCGATATTTCATTTGGAGTTAATGGTACCGCCTCTCTTACCCTTCTTATTCCAGCTCTTACAAGCCTTATAGCTTTTTCAGTTGCTTCTTCGGGTTTGTCAGAATGAGCCCATGAATCCTGCTCTCTTATATTTACCTGAACATATTCGTAAGGATTTAATCCAGCTCTTTCTGCTACACTTCTAAATGTATGAAGGTGAAGTTTCGGTGAACAGGAGGCAACAACAATTCCATCAAGTTTATTTTCAATAATATCGGAAATCATCTCTTTCTGACTTGAATCAGAACAGGCAAATACAGTTGTTTTGGCAAGAATAACTCCTTCTTCCTCTTTTACAGCATCCTTTACTTTGTTTACATTAACATAATCGGAGATATTTCCTCCACAGTAACAGATATATACTCCTATTCTCTCTTTCATTTCAAACTCCTGATATAAGCTGCAACTTCAGCGGAAGCTGCTCCTGCCGAAAGTATTGAGTCAGGAATATCTTTAGGACCTGTTGCAGTTCCCGCAGCGAAAACACCTTTAAGATTTGTTTTGGCAGGGCTTAAAAGAGGATCTATTTGTTTTACATATTTATATTCATCAAGCTCAAGTGTCTCAAACTTAAATAGAGAGGAAACTTCCTCATTTGCGAGCATACCCACTGAAAGAACAACAAGATCATGTTCAGCTTCTTTAACTCCACCCGAACCTTCCATATCATCATACCTTACGATAAGATTTCCTGTTTCCTTTATCTCTTCTATTTTTGCAACCTTACCTTTAACAAATTGGACTCCCATATCCTTTGCCTGTTGATAAAATTCCTCAAAGCCCTTTCCGAAAGCCCTTATATCAATATAATAAATTGTAATATCCGCAAGCGGTAATGCTCCCATTAGTAGCTGGGCCTGCTTAATTGAATACATACAGCAGATTTGAGAACAGATAGGGTTTCCAACTGATACATCTCTTGAGCCTGTACAAAGAACATAAGCAATATTTTCAGGAATTTTACCATCAAGAGGTCTTACAACTGCATTATAAGGCCTTGTCGGTGAAAGTAATCTGTCCATTTCCATTGCATCCATTACATTGGAAAATCTTCCGAATCCATACTGAGGTTTTTTCCTTGCAGGAAAAAGATTAAAACCTGTTGCCAAGACCACTGCTTTTACCTTCAAAGTATAACATTCAGGCTCCTGAGTAAAGTCAATTGCATTTGCCGGACATACTCTTTCACAAACTCCGCAAAGAATGCAATTTTCTATGTCAATTACAGCTGTTTTAGGAATAGCTGTGCTAAACGGAATATAAACAGCTCTTCTTCCAACCAGCCCAAAATTAAACTGATCTTCAACATTCACCGGACAATTTGCTTCACACTCCTGACATCCTGTACAAAGGTCTTCCCTTACATACTTTGGTTTTTTTAATATCTTAATCTTAAACTTTTTATCAATTCTTTCTATACTTGTTACCTCACTATAGCTTAACACTTCAATGTTTTCATGACGCATTGTTTCAGACATCTTAGGCGTCGCAATACAGCTCGAACAATCAAGAGTAGGAAAAACTTTACTTAACAGAACCATCTTCCCCCCAATTGAAGCTTCTTTTTCTATTAGAATTACTTTAAATCCCATATCAGCAAGATTTAATGCTGTTTCCTGCCCGGCAATTCCACCTCCTATTACAAGCACATCATATTCAAGATGAAACATTTTTTCCTCCTAACTCACTTACGTTTTGGGTCAATTTTATTAGAGCTTCGGAAAATTTCTTCATATGATTTACAAAAGATTCAGCACATACGGAACAAACAGCAGCCATTTTAATTCTTGAAGGGTCAATCCCCATTTCTTTTGCTCTTTCCTGGGCTGAAAGAACAATCTTCGCAGTAAGCTGTGAACAATCCTCTCTGTAAGGACAATCAGAACCATCTGCTGCTATGAAAACTCCGTCAAATCCTTTCTTTAAAGCATAGATTATCCAATCCGGATTTATTCCGCTTGAACATGGAACAGTAATTGTATAAACTGTAGGTGGATAATGCATTTTCAAAAGCCCTGCAAGATCTATTCCGGGATCGGATATGCGGTTTGTTGAAAAAACGAGGATTTTGGGGAAAAGCCCCCCCTCCTTTTTCGCCATCATTTCATCTTTTTCATAAAAATTCTCCAGTATCCAGCCTCTTCTATTATTCCTAAAAACTCATGCCCCATTTTGTTTGCCCATTTAGGGATATCTTTAGTTGTTCCCTCATCAGAGGACAAAACTTCCATAACTCCTCCAACAGGGACTTCGGCAAGAGCCCTCTTTGCAGCAAGAAGAGGACCCGGACATGCAGTACCTCTTGCATCAACTGTTTTTGCTACTTCCAAAGTTTTTAATTCTTCATAACTCAGCATATTATTCCTCCTTATAAAATTTTGCTATTAAATTTCATTGTTTAAAAAGATTAAATAAAAAGACTTATATCAGCCTCTTCTGCAGCCGAAATATATTCACCAATCCCTACGATATCATCTGCAATATCAACAAAATCTTCTAACTTTTCTCCTCCCCAGATTTTTCCGGCAAGTCCGCAAATATGGATTCTTACATTTGTAAGCTCTTTCGCTTGTTTAAAAAAGTCAATCCATTTCGGGACTTTTAACCTTTGAAGGGAAGCAAAAAATTTATCTTTTTTGTCCTGAAGCTCGGCCATATGAGTATTTGTGTCAACATTCTCTTTCTTAAAAGCATATGCTCCCATAAGAAGCACATAAACATCAACTTCATAATCCTGTGCAGCAGCTCCACTTAATACCACACCTGCTGCCGTTAGCTTGTCAACACTACCTGAAAAGATAGCCATAACCATTTTTTTTGCCATAATAATCCTCCTTAAAAAATTTTAGATTAATAGTTATATTAATAACTATTAATCTAATATAAATTGATAGTTTCCTAACAAAATAATTAATTCTTATTAAGAAATTTTTAAAAATCCTTGATAATATTATTTTATTGCCGTTTTTATAATGTTTCTCAAAAATCAAATATTCACAACAATCCTTTTCCTTCACACCCATAGTAATATAATTTAACTTATTTTTTTTAATATGTCAATATTTTAACATATTTTAACAAAAAAAGATTTTAAAAAACCAGTTAATATCAAACCTGATACTAATATCAACCCTGTTACTAATATCAACCCTTGACTTAATTAAAAAACTCCTTTATATTTTTTTAATGAATGGGTATGAAAGCTTAAAAATATCGGAGAAAAAAGAATGGGGGGATAATTATTTTTCTCTTTTTTTAAAAAACAAAGAAATAAGTGAAATTGTGCTTCCCGGAAATTTTTTTATGGTAAAAATCCCATCCTTTGAAAAAGGAGCGATTCTTCCCCGTCCCTTTTCGATAGCAAGAGTCTTTAAAGAAAAAGGTTTATTTGAGCTATTCTTTCAGGTGGTCGGAAAAGGGACTGAAGTTTTTTCAAAACTTAACGAAGGACATTCCATTGAAATTTTGGGACCATTAGGTAATAAATTCCCTATAACAACAAACAAAAAAATTATAATGGTTGCCGGAGGAAGGGGGATATCTCCTTTTCTTTATCTTTCCGAAATATTAAAAAGAGAAAAAAAAGATTTTCTTTTAATTTACGGGGGAAAATGCGAAAAAGATATAAAATTTAAATCATACCTTTCAGCATATAATACCCTTTTTGTAACAGAAGATGGTAGTTATGGGAAAAAAGGATTAGTAACAGATTTTTTACCAAAAGGATATTTTACTGTTTTCTCTTGCGGACCAGACATAATGATGAAAAAGGTTTATGAATTTTACAAAGAATCAAGCTCTGAAGTTTTTGTGTCCCTTGAGGAAAGAATGGCTTGTGGAACAGGTGTATGTTACGGTTGCGCAAAAAAGATAAAAAGAGGAGATAAAACAGAAATGGTTAGAGTTTGTCAGGAAGGTCCTGTTTTCAATGCAGAAGAGGTGGTGTGGGATGAGTGAAATAGATTTAACCACAAAGATAGGAAACCTTGAACTTAAAAACCCCATTATTCTTGCATCAGGCACGGCAGGTTACGGATATGAGCTTGAAAGATACCTTGATTTCAATGAGATCGGGGGTTTTGTCTCAAAAGGAATATATTTTAATCCGAGAAAAGGTAATGAATCACCAAGAATTTACGAAACCCCCTGTGGTATGCTCAATGCAATTGGTCTTCAGGGAATAGGAGTAAAAAGATTCAGAGATGAAATTATCCCTTTCTGGGAAAAATATGATACTGTTTTCGGAGTCAATGTAGCAGGAGATACAGAGGATGAGTATGTTAAAGTAGTGGAATACCTTGAAAATGAAAAGAGAGTTGATTTTTTTGAGATAAACCTATCCTGCCCCAATGTTCATGAAGGTGGAAAATCTCCGTCTTGGGATCCTGAAAAAACCTTTTCAATAATCAAAGAAATTAAAAAGATTAGTAAAAAGCATATCATGGCAAAATTATCTCCGAATGTAACTTACATAGAGGAAATTGCTAAAGCAGCCGAAGAGGCAAGAGCGGATAGTATCAGCCTTGTAAATACCTTTGTTGGAATGGCTGTGGATATAAAAACAAAAATACCTCAAATAAAAAATGTTTTCGGTGGGGTTTCGGGGCCTGCCATAAAACCTATGGCACTTGCTTTGGTCTTTAAAGTATCAAAATCAGTTAAAATTCCGATTATAGGAATGGGAGGAATCTCTTCTGCAGAGGATATTCTTGAATTTATAATAACAGGGGCCTCAGCGGTTGAAATTGGCACAGCGACAATTATAGATCCTCAGGCATCTATTAAAATGATTAAGCATCTTAAAGATTTAATGAAATCACTTAACTATAAAAACATTAAGGATTTAATTGGGAATATAAAAATCGGAGGCTAAAATGAGAAAAATTATAATTTTACCAATAATTTTATTGTTTTTTACTTCCTGTATAACAATTTATGCCCCTTCTCCGAGCTATCCAGGAGGACAGCTTTCAAAACAGAAAACAAAAGTAATAAAAAAAAGTTTTGAGTTTTCTCCCGGCTCGCTTTTGAAAATGAATGCGGAAGTAGGAACTTACAAAATAGAGGGAAAGCCTCAAAAAAAGCTTGTTTATAATGGAAAGGTTTCCGCTTCAACTCCTGACTTTTTTTATGATACGGATTTTAGCATAAAAAAAGAAGATGATAAAACATTTGCTCTTAAAGCATCAGTATTTAAAAAAAGCATTAAAGAAGTTGAAATCACAGGAAATATATTTGTGCCATTTGAAACAAATATAAAAGGTATTTTCAAAGAGGCGAAGGTGGATATTACTTCCATAAGAGGAAATATTTCTTTAACATCAAATTATCTTAACTCTACACTTGCAGATGTTTCCGGAAAAGTATCCGTATTCTCAAAAAGTGGCCATGTAAGATTAACAATTCTTGAATGGGATAAATCGGATTCTTTTAGCATTGTCCTTGATGAAGGTGATATTGAATTTTTCGCTCCCAAAGAAGCTAAATTAGATATCATTACGGATACAGGAGATAATAAAGTTACAAAAAAGTATGAATTTAAAAAAGGTAAAACAAGAGTTTATTTAAAAGTTAAAAAAGGTGAGATTTTAATTGATAAAATCTAATGAAAAAAGGTAAGATAAAATTTATTTTAACTTTTGCAATTGGGTTTTTATTTTTTCTTTTTCCTGTAAAATTCCATGGGGAGTGGACAGTATCATTTGATATATTTATAAAATTTTTAAGAAAAAATATTCCTATAACACTCTCCTATTATTCATTTTTTCTTATTATAGTTGGTGTTATTTTGTCTTTTTTTACTTTATTTTCAAAAAAGAGAAACGACAGACTAACATATTTTAAATCATCCTCATTAATAATTTTACTTAGAACCATAGGTCTTATTTTTTCCATTTTCTTCGTACTTAAAATCGGACCTTCAATATTGCTTGAAAAAAGGATATCACATACAATCTGGGATATTTTGGTAGTTTCTGTTGCCACAATCATACCCATCGGAGCAATCTTCATAAATATATTCACAAACTTTGGAGGGCTTGAGTTCATAGGCGTCCTTGCAAGACCATTGATGAGACCTCTTTTCAAAATACCGGGAAGAGGAGCTCTTGATGCAATAACATCATGGGTGGGAAGCTATTCTGTTGCTTTATACTTAACACACAATCTATTTCACAGCGGAAAATATAACAAAAGAGAGGTATTTATTATAGCCACCGCATTTTCAACTGTTAGTATCGGATTTGTGGGAGTTGTTGCATCAACTCTTAAAATCTTAAACTACTTTCCCTACATTTTTGTCGGTTATTTTTTAGGAACAATTTACACGGCTTTCATCATTGTAAGAATTCCTCCGACCTCCAAAGTAAAAGATGAATACATAACAACTCCGGATCCCGAGCGTGAAGTAAAAGCCACAATAAAAGAAGCTTACAGGGTTGCCGTAAAAAAAGCCGAAAAATCAGGGTCTGTTCTTAACATATCATTAAAAGGTTTCTTTGACGGAATGTTTCTGGCTTCTTCAATTATGGGGACAATAGTAGCTGTTGGTACTTTATCACTTTTAATTGCTTACCATACTAAGTTTTTCGATTATCTTGCAATCCCATTTATCCCAATTTACAAACTTTTGAATGTTCCAAATGTAAGGGAAATTTCAATCGCAACAATCATTGAAGTTGCGGAAATGTATTTGCCATCACTTATATGTATAAACACAGCGCTCTTTACAAAACTTTTCGTAGCAATAATGTCAACAACACAGCTTATCTTTTTCTCTTCCGTAGGACCCATGATAATGGATATGTTCAAAGATGTTCCCATAAAATTTTCCCATCTTTTAATTCTTTTTCTTGAAAGAACCCTGCTCTTAATCCCTTTCACTTATATTTATGTGAAATTAGTTATGGCTCTCATAGCATAATAAACCCTTAAAAATTCATCTCAAAATAGGCAAAAGCTCTGAATTAAGATATTCTTTCAAAAAAGATAATACTTCCGAAGCACAAATAGGGATATCCTCCCCTATTTCCTTTTTAATCTCCTCTGTGTCAAGAATCAATTCTCCTTTATCGGTTTTTATTTTAAATAATATGTCAAAATCTTCAGCTAAAATTATGATTGTTAAAATTGTATCCTTAAGATTACCGAGGGGAGGCAAATCAATATGGGATTTTTTGAATTTTGCAAACACCTCTGTCCCTTTGCCCGGAGAGCTTTTTATTCTAAAATCCCCGTCACAATGGAGAGCAGTCTCCTTTAAAAGGGGAACTCCAAGTCCCACTTTTTTCTCTTTTTTTGTCGAATAAAAAGGGTCCTCAACTTTTCTTATCGTTTTCTCATCCATACCAGAACCATCATCTTTCACACTAATAATCAGTTCATCCTCTTTTTCAGAATCTTTGATAAAAACCTCAATTTTTTTTGCCCCTGCTCTTATTGAATTCTGAACAAGGTCTAAAATATGATAAGATAATTCTTCCATCATCTTCTTATCACCCTGTATTTACCATCCTTTGCCGCTTTATAAATTTGTTTAAGACTGATTTCACTTAGTTCATACTCTGTATATGCTCTTCCGATATCTTCAGGGTAGTGAGCATCAGAGTTTGAAATAAGGGAATAACTTTTTAAAAAAGGATAAAATTTGAATATTTCTTCCAAGTCAGCATTATAGGAAATTTCCATAACACTATCTTTTAAAATATCCGGAACCTTATACAAGTTTGTTAGGAGCCCGTATCTTTCCCTCTCAACATGTGAAGGAATTACAAACCCTCCGTACTTTAAAACAAGTTCAACAAGTTCCTCTATGGAAAGCTCCAATGAATTTGAAAGGAGCTTTCTCTCCTCTCCTATAACATTCTCATTTTTGTCAACTATAATCTGATCCCCGAAATAATCCGGGTCATTTTCAATATTAGGAAGATGGGGATAAATTTCCGAGTAAAAATCTTCTATCTTATTCCAATCTTCAAACAATGTTAAAATATGTACCTCTTCAACTGTTTGAGCTTCCATCCCGTAAAAAACCTTAATACCCTCTTTCTCTCCAAACTCCTTTACCCCCGGTGCATTGTAAATTGAGTTGTGATCACTTATTGCTATTGCATTAAGATTTAAAGCCTTTGCTTTAAAAATTATATTTTCTGGTGACATATCAAATGAGCCGCAAGGTGAGAGGACAGTATGAATATGAAGATCAGCCTTTATTAACATTTGAAACTATAATATAGAATTTTTCTTTTTTCAATTTTTGGGGGGAGTTTAAACTTTTGTTGAATATAAGAAAAAAATAATATATATTTTATCAATGAAGAGCTTTTCTGAGTTAAAATTATCAATAATAATAGTAAATTTTAATTCGGGAGAATATCTATCCAAAACAGTAAATTCAATCTTGGAAAATTACAAAAGGGATGATTTTGAGATAATTATAGTTGATAATAATTCCACGGATGATTCCCTTAAAAGAATAGATAAAAACGAAAAAATCAAAATAATAAAGTTAGACAAAAACATTGGCTTTGGAGCCGCAAACAACATAGGAGCGAAGAAAGCTCAGGGTAAATATTTATTTATTTTGAATAATGATACCCTTATAAATAAAGAAACAATACCAAGGTTAATGGATTTTTACGAAAATTCCGAATACGGGGCTGTTGGTCCGTTGGTCCTTTATCCTGACAAAAGCTTTCAAATTTCCTTTGGAACTGACCTTAATCTCTTTTCAGAGTTTATCCTCAAATACATTTACGAGCCGTATTACAAGCTATTATATAAACTGAAAAAAGGGAAGATTTCCCGCAAAGTTGATTGGCTTAGCGGAGTCTGTTTTTTGATAGAAAAAGAGATTTATCAAAAAATCGGAGGATTTGATGAAATATTTTTTATCTATCTTGAAGATTGCGATTTTTTCAGAAGATTGAGAGGAATGGGATACACTCCTTATTATTATACCGAAGCTTCAATTATACACTTTAAAGGAAAATCAACGGAAAAGGTTTTATCATTCGTATATCCTCTAAATAAAAAAAGTCAACTTTTTTATTATTGTAAATACAACAAAAAAAGTTTGCCTTTATTAAAATTTTATCTTTTGTCAAAATTAAAAATAAAGCTCATTTTTTCCGGAGATAAAAAAAATATAAAAGATACCATAAAAACAATAAGGGAGTTTAAGTGTGAAGATAGTGTTTGATATAAGGAAAATAGATGATTATGGAATCGGAACATACATTAAAAATATTTTCGGAGGATTAATAAAATCCGGAAATTTTGACTACAAAATCATATCTCTCAAAGGGAAAATCCGGAATATATCGGACACAAAAAACACAATAAAAGTTGATTCAAAAAATTATACGATCACAGAGCATTTTGAAATCCCCTCCAAATTAAAAAATCTTAAAGATTATTACTACTTTTCGCCTCACTATGTTTTCCCCTATTTTATTAAAAACAGATTCTTCATAACAATTCACGATATAATCCACTTTAAATTTTCAAAACTTTTTCCATTTTACAAGGTTGAGCTTGCAAAACTTTTTATAAAAAAAGCCAAAAGAGAAGCTGAGATTATTTTTACAGTTTCAAATACCACCAAAAAAGATTTGATAAATTATTTTGGATTCAGAAAAGAAAAAATAAAGGTTATTTACAATGGGATAGATGAAATTTTCTTTAAAACAGAAAAGAAGTATAATAAAACAGATTTTCCATACATTCTTTACATCGGAAATACAACTCCCCACAAAAACCTCAAAACTCTTTTGTATTCATTCCTGATTTTTTCAAAAAGAGTCAAGGATATTAAACTTATGCTCGTAGGAATAAGAGATAAAAGGGGGATTCTCAATTTCATAAAAAAATACAAGCTTGAAAACAGAATAATTATCAAATCATTTTTACCATTTAAGGAATTAATCCCCGTAATTGACAATTCCCTTTTCTTTGTATTTCCTTCACTCTATGAAGGATTCGGACTTCCTCCTCTGGAAGTTATGGCAAGAGGAAAAGCTGTGATTAGCAGTATAGGCGGAAGTTTACCGGAAGTTTTGGGTGATAATGCCTTATTTTTTAACCCTTACTCAGAGGAGGAGCTTTCTGATAAAATGTATCTTTTGGCTGAAAACCCTGAACTCAGGATAGATTTTGAAAAAAAAGCTTTAAACCATTCTAAAAAATTCAAATGGGACAAATTTGTCCAAACTTATGTTAAAATTCTTGAGGATTATAATTAAGGAGTCAACTATAAGGAATGAAAGAGCGGGTTGAATTTTTGATTTTTAGAGAGGAGAGCAAAGATAAGCCTGAGGAGTTTGTTAGAGAGAGCG
>Ga0190334_1000223_pt1 | contig 29536 bp, 46 predicted proteins | sample 48720478_MG_FD_161270 | JGI IMG/M metagenome (GOLD analysis project Ga0190334, IMG submission 161270) | Hydrothermal vent sediment bacterial communities from Southern Trench, Guaymas Basin, Mexico - 4872-04-7-8_MG | ecosystem: Environmental > Aquatic > Marine > Hydrothermal vents > Sediment ... | reverse complement strand
TTTTAATGCTGACCGCCTTAAAAACGGATGAAAATTACTTTAAAGCAATTTCCTTTTTCCTGGTCTCATTACTAATTAGCACAATAACAATAATCCAAACACCTGTTTTATATGGCATTTTGAATCCAGATTTTAATGGAATAAACAAAATTGACACAAATGATGCATTATCAGTTGGTGCAACCAAACTAACAGAAGGATTAATTTTTAAAGGAAAACAAGCCATAACACAACTGCCAGTGCAACAAAAAGGATTAGTGCAATTCCTATCACTTGCCTCATTATATATTTCGCCTATTTTGAACCTTTTGTTCATTGCAATTGGAATTTTTTATTTAGCAAAAGGTTTGAAAAAAACAATAAACCTTATAAAAACAAAGCGTGGAGTGAAAGCAAATGAATTGTAAGACCTTGCAAAAAGAATATGCGCTTTACCAAGAAATTGAATTAGAATGCTCAATTGCGGAAAGGCAAAGTGGGATTAACCATTGTTCAAAAATCTCCCCGAACTCTAATTCTTTACAAGGCACAGAAAAACCCACTTTGCCCCGCAAAAAAGAGGGATAACAAATGATAATTCCACACAAAAAATTCGGAAAATTCGAAAAATTTGGAAAATATGGAAAATACAATTTAAAAAATAGAAATATTATTCTTAATCCAATTGTTTCACTTCACAAAGCAGACAGGTGGAGTGGAAAAAAGCAAATCACCTCTTCGTTAAACCGCCCTAATTCTTTCCACTCCACCCTGCAAAAAAAAACATTACAAGAAGTGCTAAATGAAAAACCAACACGCAAATGCTTGCAGTGCGGCAAGCCATTCGAGGTAAACTGGAGAATAAAACACAAAGAAGAAAAAAAAGGACAAAAAATACAAAAATATTGCAGCAAAGAATGCCGCAACAAGCATTGGAGAATGATGAAAAAACAAAAAAAGAAGGCGAAAAAGAATGAATGATATTGAAAGAGTGCTGCAATTCAAAGAACACGATTGCCTGAATTGCGATTACGGAAAACTGCATTCATTGAAAAATTATTGCGTATGGTGCTACCATCCAAAAATTTTTCCAAACGGAGCACCAGTTAAATTGGGAAAAAACCCTGAATGCAGTGAAAAAACAAGCCAGGCAGCATTTCGTTACAGGGCAAGTGCCTGGCAAAAAATAGAAGAACTAACAAAAAAACAAGGAAAAAAAAACAGGGGAGGAAACAACCATGATAGCAAAAATAATAATAACAATAATAATAGCAATAATACTCCGCTACATAACAAAAAAATTACAACAAAACAAAAACAAGAAAAAACATTAAAAGAAATATCAAGAGAAAACCGAACAAAAGCAATTCAAAAATGGATTAAGGAAATAGAACAAAAAACGCTAAAAAAAAATGATTAAAATGATGCCACGTTGCTTGCTTGAAAGAAGGTTGAAAGCATTGCAGGAATACATGCAATTGGCACAAGAAGAATACTTAAAAGAAAAAAACAGTGATGAAAGATGGAGATGGCGTTGCACAATCAATTATTTAGCAAACGCCATTTACGAATACAAAAAAAACATTGAAAAAAACGAAAAAAAAGGATGGAATTATTGAGGAAACAACAAAAGGTTTTTATATAGTTTGCACATAATACAAATGGTGGAAAATTTGAAAGGGGGGAAGGCATGGAACAATTGAAGTCAATTAGAATAAAACAAAACACATACAACGAATTAAAAGAACTCGGAGAATTCGGAGAAAGCTTTGACGATTTAATAAAAAGACTAATAAAAAAACACAAAAAACAAAGAAAAAAAGACGAGAAATGGTGAAATAAATGAAAAAAAACAAAAAAGGAGTTGGAGGAGAAGGAGATGCGTGTCAAAATCAGGTACTGTGTTGAAAATGGCTGGAAACACTTATATGGCGAACTGGTGGAAGAAAACGAACACTACATGCGCATCAAAGGCTTCAAAGACGGCACAATATTTGAAATCAGCAAAGCAATTCCATACGAATTACGGAGGGAAAAAGAATGAATCCAACATACAGAAAACACTTAGAAGAAGAACGAGAAAGGTTGTTGAATTGCTTGCTGGATGCAGAAGAAACACAAGACCAGAACTTGAATCAAGGATTGCACGAAAAACATTGGTATTTTGGATTGAAGAGAAAAATTGGTGAGAAAGAATTGGATTGTGTGATATTTGATGATGGAAATTTTGCAATTGATTTTTCAATTGCAAAAAAAGAATTTGGAGAAAAGGCATATAATTACATTAGGGAAAACTTTGGAATGAACTATAAAAGGGGCTTGTTGTCGCTTGGAAAAGGGTGGTCAAAAGCAGGATACAAACCCTTTATTATGTATAAAACTCTAAATAATAGTGGCAATAGTGGAATTAGTGGAAGCATAGGGTATGTAGGGTTCGTTTTGCCTGAAATACTAACAAAAAAGGCACTTACAAGTAAGAAAAATAAACTAAAAAATAAAAACTACCCAACCCCTGTACCTTACCCTATATTTCCACAAATTCCACTAACTCCGTGCAGACAAATTCCACTAAATTCCACTCAAATTCCACTAAATTCCACTAAAATTATGTATACAAATTTTGCTTTTCCGAAGGATTTGTTTGATGCAATTCTTTCTCTGCAAGCACACTATATGGATGTCCACGATGTTAGAGTTTTCAAACTCACAACCTCTTTTATTTTGGCAACCTATTGCTTTGAATTGTTTCCAGCAATTGGTTATCTGTTTTTTAACTCTGAATCAGGAACTGGCAAAACCAAGTTTGCTGAAATCATTGTTCAATTGTCTTTTAATGGAGTTTCTGGCGTTTTGCCAAGTGAAAGTGTTTTGTTTCGTATCATTGAGCAAACCAAATGCACTTTTTTGATTGATGACTACGAGCAATTGCCTGATGACCGCAAAGAAGTCATAAATCAAATTTTAAAAGTTGGTTATAAAAAAGGTGGCAAAGTTCCTCGTAATGAAAAACGTGGTGATGATTTTGTTCCTGTTTTTTTTGATGTTTTTTCTCCTAAAATAATAACCAACACTACCACTCTTGACCCTATTTTGTTGTCTCGTTGTATTCCTGTGCATTTAATGAAAACAACAACTAATAAAGGCAAACTTTCGCCTGATTTTTCTTCTTGGGAATGGCAGTATTTGCGTGATTGTTGTTATAATTTTGTGATGGCTTTTTGGAGAGAAATTTTAGAAGCATATAATGAAGTTGATGTTCCTGAATTAAATAATCGGGATTTGGAGTTGGCGAGACCTTTACTTGCTGTTGCTAAAGTGTGTAGTGATGATTATTATCAAGAATTGAAGGGTTTTATTTTGGATTGTTTTGAGCAAAAGAACATTATTGATGTTTCTACTTCTTGGGAGTTTTGTTGTTTGCGTGGAATTTTTAACAATGTTTCAATTGAACAGGAATGGTTTTCTCCTAAAGAGATTTGTGAGTGGACTAAACAGGAATTGTTGAATGCTTTGGGTGAGGAAGAATTTGAACGCAATAAAAAGCCTTCTCCTCATTGGATTGGAAAGTTTTTGTCTAAAATCCCTGTTTTTCGCAAGCGTTCTGTTTCCGCTTCAACGCAGTATTTGTTGTGTCGTGAGAATGTTGTTAAAGTAATGCAGTCAAAAGGTTTTCCTTTGCCTGAACATGATGAAGGTGTAGTAATTGATAGAGAGGTGGTTGAGTGAGGAAGCGTTGTTTTTGGTGTGAGGGAACTAAAGATGTTAAAATGTATGAAGGTCATCTTGCTTGTGTTTTTTGTCGTGGCGAGGCGCAAAGGTATGAGCGTGTTATTCCTTATTTATCTCCTTCAATTGTTGCTAAAAAGAGAAATGGAAAAGATTTTAAGGATGGTTATGAATGTAGGTGGTGCAGGAAACCAAAGAGTGAATGGATTGATAAGCGCAAGAAGTTTTATTGTTCAAATGCTTGTCGTGAGGCTTTTGAGAAGTATCATTATTTTAATTTTACTTGGAGTGGAATTAGGGAATCGGTTTGGAAGAGGGATGGAAAGAAGTGTGTTAAATGTGGCAGGGTTCTTTCTTTGAATGATGCGCAAATTGACCATGTTGTCGCCATAATTAATGGTGGTGATTATTTTGACAAGGATAACTTGCAAACTCTTTGCAAGGAGTGTCATGTAAGAAAAACCAAGCAAGATATTCGTAAACACAGGAAATTGAAATTATTGGATGAAAAGCAAGCAGTTCTTTTTGTTGAAAAAAAAGTGGGTGATTGAGTGAGGAGTGTGTCTGTGCGGGTTTCGGAGGCTGTGGATAAGGATGAGTTGTTTGAGCGTTTGCGTGGTAAGCGTGTGAGGGAGTGTGAGTTGGCTCGTTTGTTGAAAGAAAAAGAAGGTGATAAAAGTGGATAAAAAAACTTTAAACGCACTTAAGGGTTCTATTCGGAAATGGGAGAGAATTGTGAATGGAACGGGTGTTGATTTTGGGGATGCAAATTGTCCTTTGTGTAAATTATTTCTTGTTTGTGAAGATTGTCCTATTTTTTTGAAAACAGGACTGGAGGGATGTGAAAAAACTCCGTATATTTTATGGTTGATTCATCAGAAAAAAGTGCATAATGTGTCTGCGTGGAAAGTTGCTAAAAATGGTTTGAGGGTTCTTTGTCCTGAATGCAAAAGAATTGCTGAAAAAGAGTTGAAGTTTTTGAAGTCATTATTGCCTGAAGAGGAGCGTGAGAGGAAATGAAGAAAGAGAATTTGGTTAAAGCGAAGCAAATTGCCGAAGAGTCTTTTAGGCAAGGTTTGGTTTCGCAGTCAATTCCTAAAAGCGTGAGAAAATACACTGATAAACTTGCTATGAAAGTAAATGAATTGATTCCAATCGCTGTTGTCCGTAAAGCGATTGATGATTTGCAAGGCGAGGCGACTTGGTGTGTTTCTTGGTGTGCTGATGACTTGGCAGGGCTGTATCCTTCGAATGGTGAGGAATATTTTAAAAGCAAAGGAGAAGCAGAAAATTTTGTTGAAGAACTGCTTTTGGAATTTGGCGAAACTCTTGAATATGAACTGAAGAAAACAAAAAAATTTATTGATGGCGAGGAACTTAAACGCCGTTTGTTGTCGGAGGTAAAAAGAGTTTGAAAAAAAAGGAGAGCGATTTAAATGGTTAAAGTTTTTAAGCATGATTTAGTTTTAAAGAAGGATACGGTTTTTGATGAACCAATTGTAGTAAAGGGCAAAATTGTCTGCAAAAGGGATGTTTATGATTTGACTGTTAATGGAGATATTAGTGCAATGGATATTTATGTTGGAAATATTAAAGCAAGAGATATTAATGCGTTGGATATTATTGCGCATAATATTGATGCACGGGATATCTATGTCTTGAATATTGATGTTTTGAATATTAATGCTGAAAATATTAGTGCTAAGTTTATTGGAGCAGTGGATATTATTGCTCGGGATATTTATGCAGATTTTATAATTTGTAATTCAAGAATTAAGAAATCTAAAAACTGTAAGACAACTGCTTTTTTCATATTAACGGACAGATATTATAGAAGGCGAAAGGAAGTAATGCCTGAAAAAAAAGAGTGTGTTGTTTCGCTTGGCTGGTTGGAAAAGTATGTGAAAAATGTTAGAAAAAAGTTTAATAGGATTACAACAATGGATGAGTTTAAGGAAGGAGAGTATTGTGGCAGGATTGAAGCATTGGAGGCTTTATTAGCAGAAGTTAAAAAGGAGTGCGGTTTAAAGTGAGTGATTGGATTAGTAAAAGAAAGATTTTAGAGTGGATTGTTTTTGGGCTTGGTTTTTTGGTGGGTTTGGGATTGCTATCGTTTCTTTTTGTGCCTGACACAAGTGGGACAACTTTGTATGTTGTTTTTGGCAATGGTGAGCATGCAGTAATTGAGGCTAAAAATTACAGTGAAGCTGAAAGTTTTTGTTATGATTTGAATGGAGTAATATTTCCTACTTGCGGGGGAGAAGCCGCCACTTGTAATACCAAACTAAAATTAGGGGGTGATTAAAATGAGAAAAATTGATTTGAGTGTTTTGTGGGATTTTGTTTTTTTAATTCCGTTTGGTGTTTTTGTTGTTTTGTTTTCGTCTTTTTCTTTGTTTGTTGAGGACCAGATAGTGCTTTATTTTGTTTGCGTGGTTTATTCTTTGTTTAATGGTTTTACTTGGGTTGTGTATCATTTAAATCGTATTGAAAAAAGATTGAGGGATTTGAAGAAAATTAAGAAAGTTAGAGTGCGTGATTGGAATGAGAAGCGAGAAAGAAATCAAAGAAATGGATTTGACTGAATTCTACACTAATGAAGATATACCTGGCGTGGGAAAAATGAGTTTTCCTGATATTGAAGGATTCAGGAAATGGGTTCTCGAAGGCGAGCCACGTTATAGTGTTGCCAAAGTGAATAGGGGATTTGTTGCTATGACTGTGAGTTTTTTGGTTGGTGTTGTGTTCGGTTTGGCAATATGTCCAGTTGTTCAATCAATTTTGCACAGTATTCCAAACTATATATGGCTTTAAGGAGTGTGAGAGAATATTAACAACTTGTCAAAAGGCAAAGGCTTTATTTATAAACAACTTGTCAAAAAAAAGGAGTGTGGTTTTGAGTGAAGCGGGCTGAGTTTTTAATAAAACTCCTATTGATTAAGCGAGTTCAGGAAATGGAGGAGGAATTACGAAAGGCGGGCAAGGTTGGATTGCTTGAAATGGTTTCGCTTCTTATGGCGATTGACTTGGTTAAAACAATAATCAGAGAAGGCATTGAAGATTTAGACAAGGTTGCAAAGCAAAAAAAGAAAAAGGCAAAGAAGGTAAAAAAATGATTTCTCGCGATAAATTGTTGGAGTGGCTAACTGCGGTAATACTTTTTGCAGTAGGCATTTCCTTGTTTTTGTATTTCTTTTTTTCATTGATTTGGGATACGGTTTCGAATGAACCAGCGTCTTTTGGTTATATTTTATTAATGCTTGTTGTTTTTTTGCCGTTGTTTTATTTCAGTGGGCAATTTTCAAAGGGGAGTTTGATTGATGTTAAGTAAAAAACAGTTTTTGTTCTTGTTCATTGGATGGACAGTAACAGAACCCTTGAAGGAGGTGAAAATGATGGGAAATAGGGCAAGCCTGTTGGAAACTCTGTGTGGTATGAGGACTGGTGCAGTTGCCAGAGCCAGAAGAAACGCACTAACAACTAAGTTAAAAAGTCACACCATAGACACCTGTTATACAATAGACACTTGTCAATGGGAGACAGGGATATTGCCAAAAAACAGAGAATGGATTATCGTAGAGCAATACGCAGACAAGAAAGAGGCAGAAGCAGGTCATAAGAAATGGGTAAAGAGAATCAAGAAAAATCCCAAGTTAGAGTTAAGAGATGTGTTAGAGTATGGCTTGTAACAAAAAAAAGAGGTGAATAAATTGGGAATTTTCCAACTTTTCCCTCTTTTTTTTAGATGTTTAACATTGATAAAGGTTAAAGAGTGTGGTTTGTAATGGAGTTTAGTTTGAATTTGGCGGTTATTTTAAATAAAATGAGAAATGAGTATGATGAGTCTTTTGAAGATTTAGGTATTAGTTGGAGAAAGGTTAGTGATTTGTTAGTGTCAGGTGAATTGGAGTTTAAAGTTGTAGGTTATTGGACGGGGGATTATCTTATTTTGGATATTCCTGAAAAATTAATAAAAAAAAGGAAGTGTGATTTGAATGAGTAGGGTTTATGTTTATGGTGCTCGTAGGCGGGCGAGGAATTTTATGCCGCAGTGGATTGGGCGTGAGTGTGTTGTTTTGCATTGTTGCAAGAAACCAAGAAATTGTTTGGTTAAGTTTTTGGATAATGGCGAGGTAACGATTACTAACATTGGATTGTTAGGTTTGAAAAAAAAGGAGCATGGTTTAAAGTGAGTGAGAGTGATTGGTTTTGTGATAGGGATGTGTTTTTTGTTGCTGTTGTGATGGGTTTGGTTGTTGGTGTTGTTTTTGGCATTATGTTGTATCCGTTTATTAAGCCAGAGGGTGCAATTTTGTATGTTTATTTTGGTGATGATGATAAGGTGAAATTGTTGGTTGAAGATTTTGATGCTGCGAGGGTTTTTTGTGATGATTTGAATGGAAGTTTTAATGTTTTTGTAACAGTAGCGCAATGTAGAATTAAAGGAGGTGTTTGAGTGGTTGAGAATGGTTTTGAGGCGAGAGCGCCTGATTATCGTGGTGCTTTGCAGGTTTCTGCTTGGGTGAACAAGGATAGGAATGGCAAGAAGTACATTTCAGTGAAATTGGCTGACTCTTTCAGGTTATTCAAGTATGAGCCTAAAAAGGAAAGTGAAAGTAATGAGTTGTGAATTTGTGGGAAATGGCAATAAATGGTTGTTTGTTGCCATTTTTTTTATTTTTTGTTTTCCTGTGATTGGTTATTTGGTTGTTCGGTCAATTCCTTTTGGGGAATGTGAGCCTGGTCAGTTTTCTCCTTCTTCTTTTTTGGTTAAACATGGTTCAATTCATGCCAGGTATGTGAGTGTTGTTGAACCTGAATGGGTTGTTCCTTGTAATGGTAATTGTGAGGAATTGTTTTGGCTTTGCTATAATCAAAAATTTCTTCCTTATTTTGAATTTGATGACTGTGTTTATAGAACGCCAAAATTTAATGCTGATTTTTCTCATGGCTGTGTTGTTTGTTCTAATCCCCGCAAGTCTGTTTGTATTAAGGAAAGGAATTTTTTTATTGATTTGAGAAAGGTTAGAATTGTTTTAAATCGTGATAAAAATGAATGGATTGCTTTATCGTAGTGTTAAATTGTATGAATTGTTAATGTTGTTATTGTATGGTAATGAATTGAATGAAATTGTTGAATTAATTAAATTGTTTGTTAGACCTGGTTTTTCTGTGTTGGAATTGTGTTGTGGTAATGGCTGGCTTGCTGGCTTGATTGAGTGTAAAAGTTATAAGGGTTTTGATTGTTGTGAAGTGTTTGTTTTGAGTGCATTGCGCAAGGGTTTGAATGTTGAGTGTGTGAATGTTGAGGAATTGCCTTGTTTTCCTGAAAGTGATGTTGTTGTAATGTTGAATTCTTTGTATGAATTTAATAATCCTGAATTGGTTGTTGAAAGAATGATTGAAAGTGCAAATAAATTGGTTATAATAAGTGAACCTGTTTGTAATGTAGTGCATGGCAGTAATTGGTTGGCTAAATTTTTTGGTTTTTTGTTGGAAGGAAGACAAGTTGTGGATAATAAGTTTGATGAAAAAAAATTAAGAAATTTCTTTAAAAAACATGGATTTCAATACATTGTAAAAACTGGTCGTAATTTAACAGGCATTATGGTGTTGGCAGGCTTGATTGGTTGAAGTCTTTGCTTGGCATGGGGGACTTGGTTTGCATAATGCAAAAAAAAACTCGTTCTATTTAAAAATAAAAACTTTTTGGTTTCAATTAATACAATCATAAAATCAATCATAAAAGTGATTGAAGTGAACACAAAGGGTCAAATCAACGTTGCGGGAGCTGCTGTTGGTGCAATTGTGGGGATTATAGGAATTATAATCTTCGCCACAGTTTACGCTGCATTGAACACCGATTTTGTGAGTTCAACTTCAGTAACACTGTTGAACTTAGTGGACTTGCTCCTTGCTTCAGTGTTGATAATTGGAATTGTCAGCCTGTTAATTTTCAGGTTGCGCTGAAAATGGTTGATGATTCCATTGCCCAGCGTGAAACAACACAACGGGCTTTGATTGAGAACAATGGAAGTGCCGCCTGAAAAAGCGGCGGCACGTTAAAAATTTTTTTGCAGTGGTGTTATGAAGACAAAAATGTTATTGGTTGGCATTTTTGTTTTGCTGTTTTTTTTAAGTGGTTGTTTGAATGATTTTGTGACAAGCAATTCAACGATTTCGATTCAAAAACCTGGCTTGGATAGTGTGCCTTTTGCTTCAATGTATTTTTCCAATCAAAACATTCGCAGACCTACAAGTGTTAGCGTGATTGATGGAACGATTACAAGTGGAACTGTGAATGATGTTAACACTGTTAACATGGTTTACTTGGTTGTGAATGAAACTGGTTCTTGGAGGATTGATTTTAATTTTAACAACATGCAGAATATTCCAACAAGGGTTAAAGTTGTTGGTTTTTATGATGCTAATCCTAACAGGGAAGTGAAGATTTATGGTTGGAATTATGTGACTAATTCCTGGATTGCTTTTACTTCTAATTCTACTGATTTTCCAAATGCTTCAGGCAACAAGGTTTATTTTTTTAACTATGGTGAGAACAGGGCTGATTTTGTGAAGGATGGCAAGGCAGCTATTGAGATTAGGTTGTTGTCTTCTCCGAATGATAATTATGATTTTTATGTTGACCAAATTGTCATTGATGAGGAAACTATTCGTTTTTCTCAAGCTGGTGTTTTTTATGACTTGAATGGTTTTTTGGATTATGAGAGCAATGGATTGGATGCTAATATTGAAACTGGTGAGATTACTGTTTTTGAAAATGGTGATTATGTTGTTTTAATGGATTCAAGTTTTAGTGGTTCGCCTAATTCAATTGTTCACATTCATTGTTTTAAGAATGATGTTTACTTGGATGAATTGGGAATTAGAAGGCAATTGGGCGTTGAGGGAGATGTTGGCTCTGCTGCTACGAGTTCAATTTTGAGTTTGAAAAAAGGAGATAAATTAAAGGTTAAAATTGAGAATGATGTGCTTGATTCTTTTGTCACTGTGCAGCATTTTGGTTTTAATGTTTTTAAGGTGAGTGATTGATGGGGGTTTTTTGAATGATTTTGTTGTCAATGTTGTTTTTTTATTTGTTGGTTTGCTTGGGAGTTTTTGGTTATGGTGTTTGGGCTCGTTCACCTGTTATTATTGCTTTAAGCGGTGTCTTGTTTTTGGGTTTGGGCGTGCATTTAATGAGCGGCGAGCAAATCGAGCACGTGGTTGGAAGCAAGATTACTTATTTTGAAGACCAAAACGCTTGGGATGTTAACTATGTTTACAACAATCGCACTGTTGGAAATGATTTGACTGTTTTGATTTTGTCAAATTTGTTGTTTTACGGCGGGTTTGCGGTTATTGTGATTGGTTTTGGTGTTTATTATTTTAGGCTGCGAATGTGAGGTGTTGTTGAATGAATGAAGAGGAAATGCCTTTGCCAATGCAGGGCTTGCCGCCTTATTTTGGAAATGATGCAGAGATTAGTGGCAAATTGTTAAGCGTTCAATCAAAGATTAGCACTGATAAAGTTGTAATGGAAGTAATGACAGAGGATGGAGAGAAAAAAATTCAAGCTTTTGAGTTTCCAACTAATTATCATGAATTGTTGACAGAGGATGCAAGCACTGCTTTTTGTGATTTAGTTGACCAATCGGTGTTGCGTTCTCATGAATTGTTGTGTTCTTTGATTAAATCGTTTGCTGACTCGTTTGGTTTTGAAAGGGATGAACATGGCAATTATAAGTTTAAGGATGGAAAATTGGTTCGTAAAATGGATTTAAGTGATTGTTATAATTTTTTGGCTGATTATCATAATTCTTTGTTGGTTTCTTCAAAGTCAACTGGTGAAGCTGCTCGCACTGCCAAGTCTCAGTTTTTCAAGCAAGAGCAAAAGGGTTATTTTGAGTCAAGAGAGCATAGGAGAAAGTTTTTTGGCTTGTTGTAGGTGAATTGAATGGGTGTTTTCAAGCGATTGAAGCGGAAAACGTTACTTGCTAAAAAAGGCGTGAGGCGTGTTGCTGCAAGTGGAATTGCTATGGGTTATTTGTCAAGAGGCAGGCATATTGTTTTGAAGAAATATGATGAATTTGTTAAAAAGGCTAATGCTTTGATTGATGGAAGCTTTAAGGAGAATGATTGGAAGTATTGGGAGAGAGTTGTATTGAATAAGTATTTTGATAAGAATGTGATTGGTGGAAAGAATGCTTTGCGTGGCGAGCAAAAAAAAGCAAGAGAGTGGTTGGAGGAATTTGTTCCTCGTTTTAAGCGAACAGGAAAAGTAACTAATGATGATAAAGTTTTTTTGAAGGAGAAACTAATTCCTTTAATGTTAAGGCAACGTGATAAAGGCGTTGACTTTGATGTTGTTTTGGAAAAATATGGCTTGAATCCATTGGATTTTGTTGAATGAATAGGAGGGTTTGTTGTGAACTTTTTTAAAAAGATTAAGCCAAAGGTTAAAAGTGATGGTTTTGTTGACTTGAATGATTGGAAGGAAAAAAGGGAGAAAAGTGATTGGTTTAAGTTGTTGGATTATAATACTACTTTGCCTTTGTTGAAGGAATTGCCGTTGTTTAAATTAGAGCCTTTTATTTTGATTGGGGCAACGTTTGTTGCGTTTTTTTTAATTGCTTTGGAGTTAATTGGTTTTTTGCAAGGCGGTGGCGTTAGGGCTTTTTTTATTTTGGTTACTGTAATGTGGGCTTTGTTTTTATATAAGTGGTGGAAGTATTTGCCGCATGGAAACAAGGTTATTGTTGAAAGAAATTTTGGTTCAACTGGTGTTAAGTTAAGCGTTGAACCAATTCCAAAAGACCGCCAGATTCATTTTGATAAAAATGATGAAACTCCGCCAGCGCAATTGGGTAATGTTAAATGCCATTTTGAGGTTGGCAGTGGAAAGCCTTATGTTAGGGTTGTGGAAGGTTATTGGACTAATTTTAACTTGATTGAGGCATTGAAGGAAAAGATAGAAACTCGCACTGCTAAAGAGTTTAACAACATTGTTAAAGTAACTTATTCAACTGCTTGGCAGGCAGCAATTGCCAATTTTCAAAAAGGGCAAAGTCTTGCTAAAAATCCATTGTTTTGGGTTTTGGTGATTATTTGCCTGGTTTTAATTGTTGCTGTTGTTCTGCAATTCGCTGGCTTGAATTCTTTGAAGGAATTAGAGCCAACACTGCATGAATTCGCTAAAAACGTGCAACAATTAAAGCAATTTGTTCAAGCTGTTAAGTGAAATTGGTGATTGAATGGGTGGCTATGGAAAGAGGTTGAGAGTGGAAAAAATTTATTTTAACAGGGAAGCTGGGCAGTTGTCCATTCCACTCATTCAAAAAACCAATCATTCTAATAGAATGAATTGGTTTCCTGTTAACAGAAAGCCTTTGACTGGTAGACCAATTGTTGTTTTGAAAAAATTTATTGACTTGGGTTTTGAGGAAAAGTTTTTTTCAAAGGATTTGGTGAACAAAGTGATTGAGCATGGATTTGATAGGGGTTATTGGAGTGATGCAAGGGTTTTAAGTGAACCTTTTGCTTATTTTTTGAGTGAACGTTTTTATCAAAGGCATAAGCGTTTGAAGGAATTGGAGGAAAGGTGATTGAATTGAAAACGCAGGGTCTTCCTTCAACTGTTAGTAAGGATATTGATTATTCTTATTTGGTGTTTGTTCACTTGCAAAGGCTTGGTGATTTGATTTCAGAGATTGAGCGGGATAATGCTACGAGTGAGAAGAGGCTTATTAATTTTCGTAATCAGGTTTCTTGGTTTGAAACTTTGTTGACGCCTTTTTTGGATAAATTGTATTATGAAAAGTATAAAGAGTTTGGAGTGCCTGCTGGAAAAGTTCCATTGAGGACAAAGGATTTATCAACTAACATGCGTTATTTTGATAAAGTGAATAAATGGTGTCAGTTGTTGGTTATTTATGCTTATAATAATAGGTTGTTGCGTGTTAGGAAGAGGTTTATTCCTTTGGAGGAAATTGAGGGATTTATTGGAACGGGTGAATTGATTGGTTTGGAAAAGTGAAGAATTTCCAAAAACTTTAAGGCAGCACAGGTATGCGGATTTTTTGTGCAGTCGTTGGGCTTTGCCGCATAAAATGAATGATATGTATTCTTGTGTTTTTTGCGCTAAGCCTGGCGCTGGAAAGAGTTATTCTTCACTGCAATTGGCTTGGTTGTTGGATAGGAATGTTGATGATGTGCCTCGTTTTTCAATTGACAGGGTTTGTTTTACTGCGAGTGATTTTGCTCATTGGCTGGCAAAGGGTTCAAGTTTGCCGAAGGGAACTGCTATTATTTTGGATGACGCTGGATTGGTTTTGTATTCCAAGCAAACAATGCAAAAGGTTTGCGTGGAATTGGGTAAAGCGTTTCAATCAATGCGTTATAAGAATTTGATTGTTATTTTGAATTTACCCTCTTATAAAATGTTGGAGGCGCATGTTAGAAAGTTGTTGTATGATTATATTGAGGTTGTTGGAAGAATTATTAGAAGAAATGAGAATATTGCTAAAATTCATGCTTTGCAGTTGAATCCTTTTGAGAATGAAATTTATAGGCATAATATTGGTTATGTTGTGAAGGAAAAGCATTTGGGTTTGGGTGTTCCTGTTTATCATGAAGTGAATGATTATTTTCGTTTTAAGAAACCGCCAACTAAGTTGTGGAAGGCGTATGAGAAGAAGAAGAGAGAGTATTTGGATGAATGGAGTGCTAAAAGTTATAAGAAGTTGTTGGAGGTTGAGCAGGGAAAGAGTGTGGTAAAGCAAAAGAAAGAGCAAAGGGTTAATATTGTGGAACTATGTGGTGAGGCAAAAAGGCATTTGAATGAAATAATAAACAAGAGAACGGGCAAGGTTTCAGCAGCATTAATTGCAACAGCGAAGTGGTATAAAGGTTCTCTTTTCACAGCAAGAGTAATTGCTACTAAATTGAATAGTGGGTTGGTAGAGTATGGGAAGGGCGCGCGTTGAAATAATTGCAATCCTTAAAGTTAATTTTGGGGCGTAGCACGACTGACTTCAATCGTGTTACTGAGAACGGTAGCACGATTGAGTTAAATCGTGCTACTGAATTGAGGTGGTGAAATGGAAAAGGTTTTGAAAAAAAAGAAACAAAGCGTTGAAGAATTGGAAAAAACTTTAACTGGCTTGCAAGAGGAACGTGAAAAAATTTCACAAGAATTGGATGTGTTGAATTACAACAAGCAATTACTGGAAAGGCAATGGATTGAGTTAACGCAACAAATTTACACAGTAATGGATGGCATTGTTGCATTGAAATGGAGTGAGGAAAACAAAGAAAAGGATGAAGGAAAATGAAGAACAATAATAGAAATGGATTTGAATTGGTGTTAGTTGAATGGCTTGATGCAACAACCAGGAATGATGTTGCTGTTAGTTTTGAGGAAGCAATTGCAGAAGAACCAGTGAAGGCAAAAACCATAGGGCAATTGTTGTATAAAGACGAGAAAAAAGTTGTTTTGAGTAGTTTTTTATTTGTTCCAGAAATGGAAGGAATGCTAACAGGTTACAAAATAATTCATGTTATTCCAACGCCAGTAATTGTTAAAATTAAAAAATTAGGTGTAATAAAGTGAAGGTTGCTGTTTATGCAAGGGTTTCAACAGAAGAGCAGCACTTGGAAACACAGGTTGACCCAATGGTTGAGTATTGTTCCAGGCAGGGTTGGGAGTTTGTTGTTTTCAGGGAAAAGATTTCTGGGGCTTTGGATTCAAGACCTGTGTTGGATGAAATGTTGAAGAGATTGCGGTTGAAGGAATTTGATGCGTTAATGGTTTGGAAGCTGGATAGGCTTGGGCGTTCATTGCAGCACTTGTTGAATATTTTGCATGAATTGGAATTGAAGAGCATTCGTTTTATTTCAGTGAGTGAGGGTTTTGATACAAGCACTCCGCAGGGAAAGTTTTTTTTTCAAATCGCTGGCGCTTTTGCGGAATTGGAGAGGAACATGATTTCGGAGAGAACCAAGCGGAGAATGGAGTGGTTGCGAAAGCATGGAAAGCATATTGGCAGACCGAAGGGAAAGAAGGACTCCAAGCCGAGAAGGAAGAGTGGGTATTATTTGCGTTGGAGTAAAAAAGGGGGGGTGTAAAAATTGGGTTGTTTTTGTGGGAAAAAACTGCTGGGTAAAAAACCGCCCCCTTTTTTATGCTTGTGGTGGTTGTTTTTTATATTACTGATATTAGGAATATTGGTGTTTATACATAACTGGGTTTTTTTGCCCATTACTTCTTTAATTGATTCACGGCTTTATCTTTCATGGGCGCAACAAATTGCAGCAGGGCAAATGCCTAACCGGTTTAATGATATTAGTTTTCCCTTGCAACCCCGCTTGGTTGCAGGGCTATTGCAGTTTTTTAACTTGCCTGACTTATTGGTTGTTAAATTTTATTGCCTGGCTGTTGCTTTTTTGACTTTTTTTGTTTTGCTATGGCTTTGTTTTTTTGTGTTAAAAAAATACAAGTTTTTGCCCTTGCTGGTCTGCCTGGCGTATTACTGGGTTTCTGTGTATTTTGCCGTGAACTACATTAATCCACTTGTTACCTTGCTTGTTGTAATTTTTTTGCTTGTTTTCTTATATCAATCAAGAGAAGAACCAAACCCGTTTTATTTAATTGCAATGCTGTTCTTGTTAATTTTATTGCCTTTCACTAAACTAACTGGCTTGGCTTTAACGCCATTGTTGTTGTTTTTCACTGCCCTGCTTTATTTCAAAAAGAAAGCTTGGCATTACCTGGCAGTCATTGCAATGTTTGCACTTGGTTTGTTTATTAAATTTTTTTCATCAACTGGAAGCCATCGCTTGACTAACATGGTTTTAACTTATAGCAAAATCCCTGAAGCATTCGCAAGGCACGGATTAATGGATTTGTTTTTGCAATTTAAAAGAGCTTATTTTGCTGTTTTTCGCTTTCCTTCAAACGATTGCTTGAACCAATTAATTTTTGGACAATGGCTGCCTTTTGTTGAATTGGGTTTTGTTTTAATCACACTGCCATTATTGGTTTTTTGCTTTTATGCAGTGTGGCATGGCTTTAAGTCAAAAAAATTGTTTTGGGTGTTATGCAGTGCAATAACTGTGCTGGTTTTTGGCTTGGTGTTGCACAACGTTATCACTTTCAGTTTTTACGTTCAAGCAAGGCACACAATGATTGCATTGCCAGCTTTGGGTTTATTGTTTGCAAATGCTTTCAACAAACTGCAAAAAAAATGGTTGAAAAGAATAATTGTTATTTCTTTCACTGTTTACTGCATTTATTCTTTTGCTTACAGTGCTTATACAACGCATTATTTTTGGAAAGTGAATCACAAATTTGAAGGCGGTTATAATTATATTGCTTCACTGCGCACTGGCAATTCTAATTGTTATTGGAGTGGTTTAGGTCATCAGGAAAGAGAACTGCAATGCGATGATAAAATACGTGTTGCTGGTGGAATGTATGCTGGGAACTTGCAGTATTTGTTTTTAATTCCTGTTTTTAATGAGCATTACAAGGCAGGGGATTTGAATGAATTGGGTGAAATTTTTAAACGCTACAAAATAACTCATTTGTTCGTCGGTTGTTATAGGGAACATTTTGATTTAAGCATTGCTGATTTTTTGGTTGATAAAAACATGTTGGCATTGGTTTATGTTGATGATTGCGTGCATGTTTTCAAAGTGCTTGGTTATGATTTTGTTTCATTGATTGAAAAAAAAGACCATGTAATTGTTGACCCTGTTATTGCAAGCAAGAAAAGCAAAGTTAAAAAAATTGTTAGAGGTGTTGATGTATGCCATTAATGATTCCAAATAGCTCAATTTCAATTACAATTGCTCTTCCATTATTTTTAATAACAATGGCAATTCGTTGGCTTGTTATTTGGTTGAGTGATTGAAATTGTTAACAAAAAAGCAATTTTTGGTTTTATTGTTAATAACTGCAATGCCTTTTTTTGTTTACTTGGCAAGACCTGATTTGGTTGGAGCGGATTCATACTATTTTTTACAATATGTTTGCGGAAAACAGCAGGAAATGATAACGCCACCATTGTTTTATTTTACGCTTTTTTTCATTCCCTGCAATTTTTATGCCATTAAGTTATTGTTATTTTTATGCTGTTTTGTTTGCGTGTTTTTTATTGCCTTGATGGGTAGGCTATTTGACAAAAAAAATGGTTGGAAAGCTGGATTGCTTGTTTTTCTTTCCCCATTAATTGTAACCGAGTTAGCTAAATTTGAAAACGACCAGTTCGCATTCCCTTTTTTGTTTGCAAGTTATTATTTTTTCCTAAAATCAACAACTCAAAAAAACAAGCGTGAAAAAATTTTAAGCCAAGCCATAGCTGGATTGCTTGCATTAATTGCCTGTGGATTTTGGGGCGGTGGATTGTATGTTTTGTTATTGTTTGGCTTATATTCTGTTTTGTTCTTTTTCATTGACTGGTTTGTTATTTTCTTTTTTGGAAAAAGACTGCTTTCAGAACTAATTGGCTTGAAAGGAGTTGCAGAAACAATGCCGTTAACTGGAATTAATTATTTTTTTGGCTTGCTTCCAGCATTCATTGGCTGGATTAAAGCGCCAAGCGTTTTAAAATTCTTTTTACTGGCAACTGCAATGATTGCATTGGTTAACCTAAAATATTCAATTTTAGCACTGCCATTTTTTGCATTATGCTTTTTCTTTTTTTGGAATGGATTAAACCAAAAAATAAAACAAATAATACTGCAGGCAAGTTTTATTTTGGCAATCAGTTGGGGGGCATTATTGTTTTTTCTGCCGCCAACTCAAACCCAATGGCAAGCAATTGATTATGCAATTCAAAAAAGCAATGGGAACACTATTCAAAACGATTGGGGATTAGGTTACTGGATTGAATGGCACAATGGCAAGCCTTGCTGCAAAAGTTCACCGCAACCATTCCACTGCCAAAAAGGATTATTCCTAACTGATAAAAATTTAAGCTCTCAACAAACACGCTTGGCATTAGGTTATACAAATATGGCTAACTGTAACCTGCTAAAATCTTTCGGCAAACTTAAAATATTCAACTGCCAATAATTCACAATCTTTTTCCAACTTTGTCTGAACGGTTTTTCCTGGTTTCCCAATAAATTTTGCCTGTCCTGCTTCTTCTCTTTCCTGGAGCTAATGCTTTTCTTTTCCTGTCCGCTGAAATGCTTTTTCTTTTTCCTGTTTGCCTCTTTAAAATTTTTAACACTCTTCTTCTTCTTTTCTTTCTCACAATTTTACCTCCCTTGAATTTACCAACTTCTGTATCCATAAATGCTATATGGAAAAGACCCACCTTTTTTTCCAACCTTTACAATCCTTATTTCTTTATATCCACCATAACCTGCTCTAAAAAACGATTTCGCTTGCCTTGAATTTCTTGCAACATCAATGAAATCCCATCTTTTTCCTCTTGGTTTTGTTTTATAAATCCTAATGCCCATAGTCTTTTTTCTTTTCTTTCTCATAACTACACCTCCTTTAAATTTTTGGAATCTTGATTTTTGCAATTTCTCTCAACTGCTTTCTTTCCCTTGCACTCAAACGCTTTCTTTTCAACATTGCTTTAGCCCTGTTTTGAGCCAACACCAATGCTTTCACTTTAGTGCCAGGCGAAATGCCACGCATTCTTTTCACTCGCCTAATAGACAAACGAAACGCAGTAGGCGAAGTAATGCTAATCGCTTCAGCTAAACGCTTGCTTTTCGCTGGAAAAAACAAAGTCCTCTTTCTACGCATTCAAACACCTCCTTTTCATTTCATTCACCGAATACTTTTTTCACTAAAACATACGCCATCCAACCAGCAGCTAACACTATTGCCAACTCCAACACTAACAATAAACTGGATGAACCTGAAACTAAAAACAAGCCAACAGTGAAAAGAGTGGAAATTGGCAAAACAAATTCAGCTGGCAGGTTTGCTTTCCAGGCAACCAAGCCAAACACAATGAAAAACATTATTTCCGCAAGCACTGGATTGCCTAAAAACAAAGTATCCAACAAGCATGGAAACCATGTTGCAAAATCTGTTGAAACAGCAGCGCATGATTCAATTAATGCCATTATGCACTCCCTCTTACAGTTGCTGCTATCATTCTAATTATGTTGATAGCGCCAAAAATATACATGATGGTAATAACTCCAGTGATTCCATTTAATAGTAAATGAATTGGACCGCCTGGACTTGTTTCCAAAGTGTTAGCCCATGAATTGATTAAAATAATATAACCACCCAATACATGCGATATAACGTTTAACAAAAAAGCACCTGTTTCAAACAACATGCTCATTCCGCCTGTTAGCACGTCAAATGTTTGGGATGCCCATTCAACAACTCCCTGCAAACTGGAAGAAATAACGCAGCCTAATTGCATTCCAATGTTTTCATAATCACAACTTGTAGTGCTTGCAGTGTTTGATTGTTCAATTGAAGTTGTAAAACCTTGTTGGATTCTTGCAGTGTTCAAATCACTTCCTAAACCTTTGCCGCCGAACAATGCCACGTCACCTGTTTGGTTTACTGCCAACAAAGTCATGTTAATCATTATAATTATTGCAAACAACATCATGCTCATTCTTTCCATAACCATTTAAGTCCTCACCCTTCCAAAAGCAAACAATCCAACAATAACAAACACGCTATACATTACACTCCAAAAAATCGGCAGCCAACCCAATACAGTGAAAAAAATAATTGGAATTATTGAAACAAGGGTTACATGAGCTGGATTGCGCAATGGAGTGGTTGTCACCAGTGCAGCGATTATAAAAATTGTGAAAAACACTGCAATTAAAATAAGAATTCCACAAGGCTTTCCTTCATCACAGCCAACAATTGCAAACATATTGCTTGTTAAAATACTCCAAACATTCAAGGCTTGAGTGCCAATTTTTTTCACATAAACTTGTTGCCAGGCATAAGAACTGCCATCACTGTAAACAATGACAACCGTTATAACCAAGTTATTATTGTTATCCCAAGCAGGCGTTAAATCTCCATTCAAATCAATTGAATTAAAAACAGTTGTTCCAACGCCAACACTGTTAATTGTTTTAACATACAAGTTAACATCACTTGTTTGCTTGTTCGCATCAGTTTCAGTTGCATAAATTAAAACCCTGTCAACACTTGGAGCATTCGCATCAATTGAAATCGTTTGCGTTATAATCCAAGTGCTTTCATCCAACAACCCGCCTTGTGGATAAAAATTAACACTTGCAGTGCCAATTGGCAGAACAGCAGTTGTTTGAGCTGGATTGAAAGAAATAACAATTGTTGTGCTTGTAACAGTAATGTCTTGCACGTCAACCAATTTGCCATTATAATAAACTTCGTATTCATAACTGTAATTAGGCAAACCTGAAACAAGTGCTTCGCCTTTTGCATCAGTTACAACTTGTTCCACTAAAACCTTTCCAGCGTTTTCAAAATTGCGATAAATTTTAACTTCAACGCCTGGAATTCTTTTATTGGTAACATAGTTAACTGTTTTCAAAGTCATGCTCGCTCCATTACTATCATCAACCAAGTAAGGCGTTAAAACCAAAGAATTTTCATCCCCTTTTAATTGCACGTGATATTTTCTACTCAAATAACCATCAGCATCAATTAAAAACTGGTAATAACTGACAGTGTTTGAAAAAACATAAACCTCTTGCGGCGTTGTTTTATCTTGCAATACAGTGTTTTTTAAAACACTCACAACAATATCAAAAGGAGTAACACTTGCAAGAGTTATTTCATCTTTAGGCACTTGCACTGTAACCAATGCACGCCGAAATTGCAATGTTTCACCATTGCTTTTAGTAATCTCGAAATAATAATTTGGCTCGCTTTGGTTTAAAAAAAACGTTGCTTCTCCATCATCATTCGTAACAGCCATTCCAACCCATCTTGGCACAGTTATCTTTTTATGCACTCTAACAAAAGCATTGCTTAAAACAGTTGATTCATCAGTATCATAAAACTTGAAAGAAATATTCAAACCACTTTTTGTTGACAACAAATTAATAACATAATTTTCATCACTGTATTGATTCAAGTCAAACAAGAAATGCCTTTCAGGATAAGCATTGCCATCCCAAGCAACCATTTCATATCTTTTTGTTGCCATTCCAACCAATGGAATGACTAAAACACCATTAGCATCAGGCGTGTAATTGTTTCCATCAAACACAACGCTTGGCTGCAATGGCTGTAAATCATTTTCATCCCAAAAATTAAAAATGACCCTGCCGCCAACTGGCACAATATTGCATTTCTTTCTATTCAAGTCAAAAATGTTTTGCACTTCCACGCAAACATTAAAATCACCAGTGGCAGTAAAAGTGTGTTGAACGTTTTGCCCACTTGCATTGCCGCCATCATTAAAATCCCAATACCATGATTTAATATAACCAGGACGAATCACAAAAGCATTAAAATCAACAGCACTGTTAATGGATGCAGTGCTGTGATTGAAATCCAAGCCTTGTGGGTATTCAGGAATGCGAATCAAATTCGTATTCGTGTCAGTAAAAGTGTCACTGTTATAATCATATTCATAAGTGACTGTCAACTTGAATAATCTGTCGCCTTCGTTTCCATCAACATAAGTTAAATTCTTTGAAGTGCCAATCACTGCATTGTTTTCATCATATTGGTAAGCAATTGGGTGAACATTCTTATACCATTCCTGTCCATTCAAATCAATTGTAACAGTGTTAACGCCATTTTCCTTGTCAAGCACTCCATTCACGCTGTAAACAAAATTGGCATCAAACTGCGGAGCATTATCCAACGTAAAACTTGCATCACTTGAATCAGTTTTATTGCTTGTGCCATTGTATTGGAAAACATTAACATCAACATAATAATCGCCATCCAAAGCATGCCAAGTCTGCCATTCAAAACTACAAGTCTGCATTGTAGTCCAATTCACATCACTACAACTCAAAAAAGAAATATTGCTTGCATTATTCAAATTCAAGTCAACATTCAAGTCATTTTGAAAAGCGCCTTGAACAGTTGAATAAGAAATATGAGCATGCAATTCCTTGTTATCAGTGTCCTGCACGTTAAAATCAATAGTATGCGTTCCACTCCAGGTTTCACCGCCATTCGGGCTTAAAACCTCAACACTAATAGTATTCTGTGTTTCCTCGCTTCCAAGCGAGTAAGAAAAATTATAAGCCTTGTCAAAACTTACATTGTCAAAATAACTTTCCTTTAAATCATCTTGCAAATAAACCCTGCCAACAGTTGCAGCAGTAACACTTATACCAGTATGCCCTTCAATCAAAGAACCACTTGCATCATACACAAAAAAATCAACCGTTGTAGCATTATCTGGATAAACAATTTGCATTAAATACCAAGTGCTATTAGAAGGCGTTGCAGAAAAATTAGTCCAACCAACCGAATCAGTTTTATACGCAAAAGCAGAACTCCTAATCGCTAATTGAGCAATCATTGTTCCAGCACTATCAGTAATTTTTATCAAGGCACTTGGCGCACCAGTAATGTCTTCAGTTCGCATCCATACATTGTAAACACTGATTGCGTTAGGGCGCAAAGTATACAGTGAAGTGAGGACGCCAGCATCCAACAATTTCAATGAATGGCTTCCTTCTTTGTAAATCGTTGTAGAAATTGAAGCAGTTCCTGACTCCACAGTCCACACTGGCGCGCTTGAATAATCATTATTTTCAAATCCATCAAATGAAGTTTGCCAACGAGTGTAATTAGTTGGAGAAGGACAAGCACTGTTGTTGGAATAAATGTAATACTTGCCATTGTATGTGCCACTTGAAATGCTTGCGGTTGGACGAAATAAAATGTTCACATCAGTGTCAGTATTCGTTCCATTCCAGCCTTCAAAATTCACATCACTAACTTCAGTCAATGTTTCCTCGTTCACTATTCTAATATCTTCAGCACTCGCACACTGTGAATTCAAGGCACTGAAGTCAACGCCAGCGACTTTAATCATGTTAGTTGTGTTCATATCAGTTGTAACATTCCATGAATTAATCGCATACTTTGATAACCAATTGCTGTTCCACCAGGGGTCAAGGAAAGCATCTTCAGTTGCTATGGCAAACTCGCCTTTAGAGCCAGGCGGAAACTTGATTTTAATTTTTAAAAAAACTGTTTCGTTTTTCTTAAACGCTTTCAATTGCTTGAAAAACTTTGTTCCCTTTTTTGCATGAAATTTTTTTCCATTCCACTCCCTGTAATTCACTTTTGATGAAAGATTTTTTGGCTCGGTTAAAGAAATAGAATGCCATTCGTCACGATAACGTGTTTCCTGTGTTGTAACGCATTCTCTATAAGTGCAAGTGTCAGTTTTTTCATCAAACTCACAAGGCGTTTTTGTATTCTTGCAATAATAAAACCTTGAAACAAAACCATTCAAGTCAGTGTTTTCATCAAAAGCATAACTGCAAGAAATATCAGAGCAAGAAGTAACAGGCACTTGATAAGGAACATTTTCTTGCAGAACAGAAACTGACTCCACTTCCACGCCAGGATCGCCAGCCCATTTATCCTCAAACAAAACAGCCAAATCAGTTAATTCATCAACGCCTTGCAAGTTCTCAACTTTCACCAAAACCTCTGCACTGCTCACACCGTAATAAGTTTTAGCATCAGTGCTAATTTTCAAATCGCCAATGCTCTCACTAAACCAATCAATTTCATCCAACTTCAAGGGCTTGGCATAAACACTTATAATTAAACAAATCAAAAAAAACAAAACCAAGCCCTTTCTTTCAAACAACTCAAACCACCAATTCAATAAACTGGCTCTCTTCTCGTGCTACGCACAACATTCCAAACAAAGCCAATCATGAAAGCAAAACCAACAATGCCGCCAAGCAAAATCACCAAATTAGCATAAGGCAAATTCGTTGAATTCATAGTAGAAACAAACACGTCATAAATCACGCTGTAAACTGCAAAAGTAATCACAGCCAACAATAAAAAAATGGGCAACATTACAATTGAACCCCAGTCAAATTCACCAACTTCATTCAAACCAATCACTTCCTTTTCCTTCTTTTCTTTTTTCTTTTCTTTCTTTTTTTAACAGGCAAGCCAAGCTCTCTCAATTGCTTTAAACGCAACAAACCCTTTGCAGTGATTCCCTGCAATTCACCCCACGAATCAATAGCAAACGTTGACTTTTCAACAAACACTTTTCGATTCCTTTTAGCACGCCTAAACTTGCCCAACAAGAGAGGCTTTGGCAACAACGAAGGAGCAACCAATTTCTTTGCCTTCACCAATTTAAAACCGCGAGCAGTTGAATTATCAACCAAACTCGCACCAAAAGCCAAAGCCTCATTCTTGGGCATCGCTTCACTTGAAGCCTTAAAATATCCCTTCTCCTTCACAAACACAAAAAAACCAGGAACTTTTTTCCGCTTCTTAAAAAAACCAAGCCCAATTAACTTAAAGCCTTTAACCTTCAATGGTTTTGGGCTAATTGGTTTAAATTTCGGCAAAGTTATTGGCTTTGGTTTAACAACACTAACAGTTTTTTGCAATTGCAAAGAAACGGGCAGTTGCAAAGAAACAAGGTGTTGTAATTGAATAGCCCTTTCAACAGTTGGTTGAAATGTTTTAACAACACCAACTTGCTTAATCTTTTGCAATTGCATTGGTTTAATAATTGGAATCTGTCTTTGCAATAATTTTTGAATTGACTTACTCCTTTGCACAGCAAAAGAAACAGGCAATTGCATTGAAACAATTGGTTGTGATTGAATAAACTTTTCCATAATTGATTGCATTGGTCTAACAACTCCAACTTCTTTAGGCAATTGCAATTGCATTGGCTCAACAATTGAGATTTGTTTTTGCAATAATTTTTCAATTAACTTACTCCTTTGTCCCATAAGAGAATACTGAAATTGTTTTTGCATAACTTTTGGAAAAACATAAGAGGCTTCTCTTCCAAAAACAACGGCATAAGTAGGAGAGACAACAACTTCCTCCTCAAAAACCCTTTGCTTTTTCCTTTGCTTAGCAGCAAACTTACTCAACTTTCTCTCAAAAAACTTTGAATAGGGCAATTCAACTTTTTCAAAAACAACAGGTTCATATTTAGCAAAAAGCTTTGACTTAGTTGGAACATAAGCTTTAAATAATGCAAGAGATTTTTGCTTATATTCCTCAAATGGTCTTGAAATTGGTTTAACCAACGTTTTAGCAAATTGTGAATCACTCTTGCCAAACTTTTGTAAAAAATCATATTTTTCCAAAATACTTATTTTTGACGGTTCAATCTTTAACTCTTTTTGCTCTTTTAACTTTTCAACTTTTCCCTCAATCACCAAACCCTTTTTTGGCTTTGCGACTTTTTCCATAATCTTCAAAACATCCTCAACCGAAGGCAAAGGCTCAGGCAATGGCTTTAACAAAGGGGAAATCCTTTTTTGCTTCACAGGTTTTAAAAAACCAATTCGCAGTTTTTTAAAAAACGAAGGCTTTAACTCAAACTCCAAAGTAATTGGCTTCAAAGGCTTTTTAGTTATTGGCTTAGCCACTTCCATTACACCAGGAATTCCAATCACTGGCACTTTACTAACAGGCTTTGATGGCTTCACAGGAGTCCAAGACTTAACCAATTCCCTTCCAGTAAACTTTGGCTTTGGAGTCCAAGAACGAGCAAGCATTCTTGTTTCATAAATTGGTGTAACTTTTCTCAAAGGCTTAAAATGCGCTTCCTTAAAATAAATATCCTCAGGTCTTTGAATTACACTAATCTTTCCCCTTAAAACCATTCCTTTAGGTGAAAAAACAGCTTTTCCTCTTGGAAAATGCAATTCAAAACGAGGCACAGCATGCTCTAACGCCTTCAACCTAACAATATCAATTCCAGCAGAAAAACCCTTTCCAGCCACAGAACCAACACCAATAGTTGTAATAAACCCAGCAGGCACAGCTAATTCCATTCTCCCAGTCTCAGTGTAAACAATATCTTCAACCCTTTCACCAACAGCTCCGCCAACAAAACCACTTGCAAAAGCAATTCCAGCAGGAACTAAAACAGCTCCACCAGTAACCAAGGCACCAACAGCAGTTGCAGCAGCACTAATTCCACCAACATACAAGCCAGAAGAAATTTCACCGCCTTCAACTTGCAATCGCCTAATTTTCTTCAATTGCCTTTCCCTTTCAATAGTTGGAAGAAAAGTTTCCTTAATCCTCAATTTTTCAATCCTTTTAACATCACTCGGCAAACCAATTGGTTCAACTCTAAAACCACGCAAGCCAGTCCTTCTCTGCGATTCTTCTTCAATTCGCAGTTTTTTAAAAGCCCTCTCCAATTCAACCTCTTTAGGAACAACAATAGGTTTTTCAACAAAAACTTGAACGCTTTCCCTTCCAGGAACAGGCAAAGGCATTGGCGCTGGCACTCCTTCAATCCTACCAGTTTTAACCCTTGCAAATTCAATCATTGCTGGTTTCTCACGCAACACCCTTTTAGGCTCTTCCTCAACATAAAAAGGCAACAAATGCTTAGTTTTAGACAAAACCTCTCTCAATTCAACAGGTTTAAGAGATTGCAAAACAATACCCTGCAATTCACTTCTTTTTTTAGAAACACGCTTAAACCTTTTAGTTATTGGCGATTCTTCCAATTCACGCAAAATCCTTTCCTGTTTCACTTGCTCTCTTTCAACCCTTTTCAAAACAGGAGCAAACTCTTTCTCCAAAGCAATTGATTTATCACGCCAAGCCATTGCTTTCGTTGCCTTTTGTTGAAACTTGCCAACCTGCTTATTATAACTCTCAATCAAAGCATTAACTTTTTTCTCATAAAAACGCAAACGCTTTCTTGCACCAACTTCCTCCCTGCCACTTTTAGCCCTGCCCAAATCCTTCTTCGCTTTCTCATACTTTTCCAACAAATCCTCAATCCTATTACGTTGCTCTTCCAAAGCAATTGATTGCTCTTGCAATTTATCATTAATTTTCTCAATCTCTTGATTAATTATTTTCCTCTCAGGCAAATAAAACGCTTCAATTCTTGCAACATCAAGAGCAATTTTTTCCTGCGAAGAAGAAACACGCTTGCCTGCTTTTTCCCTCAATCTTGAATAAGCAATCTCACTCTCCCTAACACTTGGTTCAAGCAAAGTATATTTCCCCAAAGCCAAAGCACCACTCGCTTTCTCAATTGCTTGCCTTGCACTCAACCCCCTTCTCTCAACAGTTTTTTCCTTCAAACTTTTAGAAACTTTTTTAGCTTTTTCCAAAGCCTCGCCAACCCTCACACTCACAACCTTAGAAGGCTTCGTTGGAGGAGCAGGAGGAACATGACTGGGCTGCCTTTCATCAGCCCACCATTTCCTAAGCTCAGCAGTTTCAGTAATCTCAACATGAGCTACTTTAACAGGCTTTCGTTGTGCCATCCCAAACCTGGCACGCTGTGCAGCATAATCAGGAGAAGTGGTTTCGCCAACAAGACGCCCTTTATAATAGTGTTTTGCCATTCAAACCCCTCAACCAATTAACAGAAAAATTGCTTTCATCAATCAAACCAACCACCTTCCTTCTTCCTGCCACTTCTGCCAAACAATAGCCTGTTCAAACCAGCATCAAAAGATTCATTCTTTTTCACCAAATCACACAAAGCCCGATAAGTCTCCATACGCAGGCGAATATTGCGATACTTTCTTTTCCCACGCTTCTTCCTTCTTTTACTCATGTGTAACCGTTACACATTAACAACCATAACAGTTAAAAGGAAATAGGGAAAGTGAAAAAAACAAAAAAAATCAAGAAAACAAGTTAATAAAACAAACAAAAACTTCTTTAAAAGTAAACAAAACAAAGCGGTTTGAAAAACAAACAATAGCTTAAAAAACAAGTTTGAAAAATGTAAATGCAAATATTTAAAAACTTTTTGGTGCACAGTATTTGTAGAGGTGATTTAAAAATGAATGATAAAAAAGAGAAAGAAGAAGAAATAAAAAAACAAGAATTGTATTTTGAAGCCCGAAAGTGTTATGAAGGAGACCTCTTTGGTTATCAAGTGGTGCTTGTAGCAAACAAAGAAGAAAAAAATTGGACTGACAATGAAAAAGAAACATACAAAGAAATTGAAAGGGCAGCAATAGCTGAAGAAAAAACATTCACATATACAATTGGTTTTGGGGTTACAACTAACGATATTTCCGCAAAAGCACTCAACATGAAAGAAGGCGATAAAATAACCCTTAAAAAGTTAACAGAAGTTTTCAGCAAGAAAATAAAAGAACTAAAAGAGAAAGATGCTAAACTAAAAAAAGAAGAAGAGAAAAAAGAAAGGGAACTCAAAGAAAAACAAAAGAATGCTATTAAAAAAGCCAAGCAAACTGGAGAAGAAGTTTACATTCGCACAATTGGAGGCTATGATGGAGATGAAGTCAATCCTGAAAGAGGAATGGGTTGGGTCAATATCATTGAGGTTGCGACCCCTGACGGAAGAATAATTGAAAAAGAAGACCCTTGCTACTAAAAAAAAGGAGAGGTGATTGAATGAAGTATGTTATTGAAAATGAGACTATCACTCTAAAGCAGTTTTTGGAATTGCTTGCAAAAGAAAAAGCAAGAGAAATAACCAGAATTATAAGAAAGAAAGAAGCCACAATAATTGAAACAAGGTAAGGTGAAAAAATTGTTTTTAATTTTATTTATTTTAGTTTTAATGCTGACCGCCTTAAAAACGGATGAAAATTACTTTAAAGCAATTTCCTTTTTCCTGGTCTCATTACTAATTAGCACAATAACAATAATCCAAACACCTGTTTTATATGGCATTTTGAATCC
>Ga0190334_1000221_pt1 | contig 29708 bp, 27 predicted proteins | sample 48720478_MG_FD_161270 | JGI IMG/M metagenome (GOLD analysis project Ga0190334, IMG submission 161270) | Hydrothermal vent sediment bacterial communities from Southern Trench, Guaymas Basin, Mexico - 4872-04-7-8_MG | ecosystem: Environmental > Aquatic > Marine > Hydrothermal vents > Sediment ... | reverse complement strand
CATTGCCATGCGATGAGCCTGCCCTGGTTGGTAGCCTCGCTTCCCCCGGTTACGGCGAAGCTCACGGCTGATCGTCGATGGGTGGACCTTGATGGTTTGGGCGATCTCCTTCTGATTGTGTCCGGTTTTCCCTGGTCAGGATCTCCGACAGCAGCGCCTTAATCTGGTATCGTTGTTCATGGGTGAGCTGCGTGTATATCATCAGTGCTCCTTTGATCCAGCGAGGCTAAGTGGTGATCATGCCGCAGCTTGCCTCTTATTCCAACCAGTCAGAATTGCACTTCAGAGTTGATTCTAAGCTATGAATTTAGATCCAGTTCTCAAAACTAAGCTATTCATCCCGCAGCTCCGCGAGGGATTAATTGCCCGTCCGCGTCTGATAAATTTGATAAATGCCAATATCAACAAGAAAGTTTGCTTTATCTCGGCACCAGCCGGCTATGGCAAATCCACGTTGCTGTCAGAGTGGGCTAGAACTACAGAATTGCCGGTATGCTGGGTTTCTCTGGATCCCTCTGAAAATGATCCGGCTAAGTTCTTTTCCTATCTGATCGCTGGTGTTCAAACGATATGGGAGGATCTGGGAGATACGATTCTAAATGCATTGAATTCACCTGGAGCACCGCCAGTCGATCTATTGTGGAATGCATGGATCAATGAATTATCCGAATATTCAGATGATTTTGTGTTGATCCTGGATGATTTCCATAACATTAGCAACCCAGAAGTACACGAGCAGCTATCAAACCTGATCAGTCATCAACCCACTCAATTGCATCTCATGATCGCCAGCAGGGCGAATCTGCCGATATCATTATCGCGGATGCGTGCAAGTGGAGATATTGGTGTGATCGATATCTCCGAAATGCGTTTTACCATTAATGAAGCTGTGGACTATCTACGCAGCCAAATGGGAGACCGGATCACCAGCCAGGATGCTTTGACAATCAGCCGCCGAACGGAGGGCTGGATCGTTGGCCTCCATATGGCCGTGCTCTCAATGCGCTCTTGTGGCAATATCTCCGAATACGTGGCTCAATTCTCTGCCGCCGACCGATACATCACAGATTATTTAATGGATGAAATTCTACGGTGTGTACCTGATGAAATTGAGAGATTCCTGCTTGCTACGTCGATCCTGAGCAAGTTCACAGCGCCGCTTTGCGATTATGTGACCGGAGAAGAGAACAGCCAAGAGATTATTCAGAGCCTAGTAGCTAGAGGCATATTCACCATTCCGCTGGATACCACGCGAACATGGTATCGCTATCACCATTTATTTTCCGAACTACTGCGCGTGCGGCTGATGAATTCTCCATCCTTCTCCATCCATACGTTGCACCGCAAAGCATCAGGTTGGTTTGCTGCTAAAGGAATGTTGGAAGAGAGCATCGAGCATGCTTTTGCAAGTAGGGACTTTCGTCTAGTCATCAAGCGGATCGAGGACTCCCTGGATGAGATCATGGCACTGGGAAAATTCCAGGATTATCTTAACTGGGTGGGTCGAGTCCCCGCTGAATACTTGGAAGAAAAGCCGAGAATTGCAATTGTGAGACTTTTCATGCTTTATGAGATGGGCCAATTTGATGGATTGAGTGACAAAATCGCAAAGGTTGAAGCCCTACTTGGACCATTCCCCAGCGACTTGCGTACGCGCAGCAGGGATGAATTAATTAACTTTGGTATTCTTGCTTCGATAAGGACAATAATATCTGCATCGAGGGATTTTAATGTAGATGAGACATTCAGATATGCTTCCTTGGCTGACGCAATGTTGCCAGACAGCTTCCAGTATTGGCGTGCATTGGCAAAAGGCGCAATACCATTCTTGTATAGAGCCTTGGGAGATTATGAAAAATGCATTGAATCTTACACGGGGCTATTGAAAGAGATGCTGCAGGCCAATTTTCTATTCATGGCATTTATTGCGTATTCAGTACTGACAAAGGCATATTTGGAAACCGGTAGACTGAAACTTGCCCTTATTACCTGCGAAGAAGCCATTAGCCTTGATCGAAAATTCAATGCCAAATTGCCTTTTGCAAAATATGCTTATCTTTTGATGGGGCAATTGCTTTATGAATCTGGTCAATTGGATTCAGCTGAGACTTATATTGAAAAAGGTTTGGAGCAAGTGGTTCGGCATGGAGATGCGTTTTCAATCATTGAAGGATATTCGACTTTGGCAATGATCCAAATTGCTAAAGGTGATCCTGATCAGGCCATAGCAATAAGCGAGGAACTGAGGCAGGTGATCGATGAGATCCCTTCAAATCAGAACTCACTGGCAATCCTGAATGCTTGGAATGCGCGCCTTCAACTGATGCTTGGAGATTGTGATCAGGCTGACGCATTCCTAAGGCAAGCTTGTATTGACACAGTCGATGATCAATACATGTTTGAGGTTGGAAAATTCTCTTATCTAGGCATTTATCGAGTTTCGCAAACCCCTATCAGGATATATCTAGATTATTTGGAGCTAATCAAAGCCAGAATTCTCCTCTGTCAGGGCCGATATGCCTTAGGCATTGAGGTCATTAATCAGGTCTTGGACAGAATCGCCGCAGGGGGCAATCGACGGTATGAAATAGAAGCCCTAATAGTTAAATCGCTCCTACAAACGAAAGAAAACAAGAAACCCGAGGCCATGGAGACATTCCAGAATGCCGTTGCACTGGCCTGCAGGGAAGATTATATCCAGGCGTTTCTCAATGAAGGTGTTGAAATATTGCCATTGATCGATTCTATGAAAGCATTTCATTCAACAGATATTGAACAGAGGCTATTTTTATTGAAGTTGCGGGAAAACATTCAGGGAGCATTCGAAAAACAGCAACAGAAGGCTATCGATCATCTTGTCCACCTAACTGACCGAGAGATTGAGGTGCTCGCCTGCCTCGCTTCCGGAATTTCCTACTCGCAGGCTGCAGAGCAATTATCGATCTCTCGCAACACACTGAAAACGCACACCAAACGGATCTACCATAAACTCGGAGTTAATGGCTTATTGCAAGCCTTGAATCGAGCAAGGCAACTGGAATTGCTCTGACCCCTCCCGTCACCCTGCAGGGTCACAAATAGCCACCAATTTGCTTTCACCCCAGAGGGTGTTTTCAGTATCTTCACTTTTAAGTAAGATGAGATTTGTGTAGGAATTCACCAATAGGTTAAGGAACTCCGGTGAGACTCCGGCGTTGTCCCGCAATTGTCGTATATGGTGCTTTGATTCATGAATGCCAGAGGCTCATTCTCTTCGGTTACTCGCAGGAATTAATCCCGATCTCATATCGGCTTTGAATATGCAAAGCGAAAGGAGTTTGACAATGACGAAGCGGAGCAAGAGGTTTTACCACTCCACTGTAAGCCGCCGTGATTTCATGAGGTTCTTGGGCATGGGCACATTCGTGGCGGCTGGTGGCAAATTGATAAACGGCCCTTTCAAAGACCTCGACGAAATGATGGCCTCGCCTATGGCAGAGAGGAAATTGCCGTTTTGGGTGAAAGAGGTAGATGAGCCAACTGTTCAAATTGATTGGGAGAATATGGAAATCTACCCGCATATGGGCATGACATTGTTTAATCCCAATTCATGGGGAGGAGAAGAAGGCATAAAGCAATGGATGGAAATCCAAAAACGGAATATTGACTCAACGACGGAAGCTGTTCGCAATAATGTCCCAGGGCAATCCCTTAAAGATCATGCCTTGGCCGATGCTCAGTGCTGGGGTTGGGGCCCGACTTCTATTGAACCCTCATGGACAGGTCCGAATTTAGAGCCGAACCCGATGTGGGAGCATCCAACGATGTTATGGGGCCCGGAGGATTTCGGAGTTCCAAAATACGAAGGGACGCCGGAAGAAAATTCCAGAATGCTTCGAGTTGCAGGGCGCATTCTTGGTGCAGCAGATATGGGCTTCGTTAAGCTGGATGAACGTACAAAGAAATTGCTGTATGGGGACATTATCTTTGAGGATGTTGAAAAGGGATATGAGGATCCAGAGAGGCATGTAAAGGTCTTGCCGAATAAGGACCTATGGGTGATTTGTGCATTGATTCCGCAGGCCCTTAACCAGTATGGTTATCGTCGGAGCTGGGGAAACAGCAACACAGCCGCCTATTCAAGGGCAGGCATCTATTCTAACCGGATCAAGGTATTTTTGAATGGCCTTGGATACCAGCACTATGGTGGTGGAACAGCAGCAGTGGGAAGGGCTGTTGGTTTCGGTGTTATGGCTGGGCTTGCCGAGTATGGTCGCCCAGGTATTATGGTGAGTCCGCAGTACGGAACGAACTTCCGTACCGTTATGCTCACTATTACAGACCTTCCCCTTGCAGTCACAAAACCAATTGATGCTGGCATCATGAATTTCTGCCGAGCATGTAAGAAATGTGCTGAGATGTGCCCTTCGGGCGCAATTAGTACTAGCAAAGAACCTCAATGGGCTGATTGGGCTGATGGGGAGAAGCCATGGCAAGCAAAGGGAATAAAGGGCTGGTATCTTGACGCCAAGAAGTGCTATAGCTATATGCTTGGCGGCGAACCAGACTGCAATATGTGCCAGGCGGTCTGTCCCTTCAGCAAGTTCGATCAGGCAGTGATGCATGATCTCGTGAGGATGTCAATCAGTTCAACCCCGGCGCTCAACGGCATACTCCGAAAGCTGGATGATGTTTTTGGATATGGCAAAGAGCGCGGGACTGATATGTGGGATTTAGATCCGATGGATATCCCACTCTTCGGCCTGGACACATCGCGCTCATAACGGAGGACGAGATGAGACCAATCAGTTGGATTTGGTTTTGGTATCTCTTGATCGGCTATTTTCTTGGCGCAGGCTCGGTTTACCTCTGGCATTTCCTGAAGGAAAGGAAAATGAGGCTGGTATGGTATGAGTGGATCTTGTTCATACTCTCAGGCCTGACATTTATCTTCCTTGGGCAGACGTTCATCGGTTCTTATGGTGAAGGTGAAATACAGGCTGCCTGGATGTCAGTCGTGTTCCTGGGGATTCCGATCACACTTATGATGGTTGGAGCTCTAAGATCATTGAGTTCTCGCTTGCCGAAAGCGTAGCCATTAGATTTCTGCCCATGCCATGAAATAACATGCAGCCTACGTGGTGGAGGCCGCCAATATTGCTAGTGCAAAGTTCTTTCTGTAAAAGTTGGTAGGTCAGGTGAACTCCTTTCGGGAGTTCGGAAACCGAAGAAAGGACCCACCATGACCTACCAAGATGATTGTACCTTACCAGTTGAATTGCTTGAGCAGTTGACGCGTGAGGGCCTCGAAGGGCTAGCGGAGCTTGTGCGCGTGCTGGGAAATGCGGATCGAGAGACAGAACTGCATTGGCGCTCGTCCGTATGGGCGATCGCCGCAACGGCGTGGGCGAGCCAACGGCTGCAAACCGAAGACCGTCAAGACGCGTCTGGCCGAAATCCGCTTCAACATTCCCCAGGTGCGTGAGAAAGACTTCTGCCCCGGGGCTTTAGAGAAGGGCTTACGCAGTCAGCGGGCCTTGCTGCTCTCACTAGCCGGGATGTACGTGCAAGATGTTTCCACCTGCAAAGTGGCGACCATCACGGAGCAACTCTGCACTACGACCGTCTCTTCCGCGCAGGTGAGCCGGGCGCTGGCGCTGGGTGGTGCGCATCTTACCCAATGAGGCAGTATGCATGCGGCTTGTGAACACAATCCTGATGGAGATCAGCGAGGACTGGGAGACCGGAAGAGTGTATCTGGCATTCGATGAAGATTGAATTCCAAGCCTTTCCGAAAGGGTTCAGCCCTTTCTACAGAAAGAATGTTGCACAATCCCAATATTTGCAGGTCTTGCAAGGGAAATCCTATGAATGAGTATGCTTGCTCTCATCATTCGATAGAGAAAGCAACAGCCATCGAAAGGAGATTATCATGGCAGCAAATCCTGAGCAAAAGGAATATTCTCGTCGGGGTTTTCTTAAACTCGGCGGATTGATCGGTGTGGCCGCTCAGGCCATTACTGTCTCTGCGATGGGATATAAGGAGGGCAAGAGCTTTGATACTTACACTGGTTGGGAAGATTTCGAAGGTGAGACACAATTCTTTAACCGGAAGCCCTTTGAACTTTCCGGTGTAGAAGAATTATATCAAGAATACTTTCCTAAAGTTGGGGATACGCGACGACCAAGCCAAGCAGTTGATATGCCTCCAGCTCGCTCGGATCGCATTCAGCACGCCCTAGAAAGTAATCCCGGTTGGAAACCCGAGGATGGACGCGCAGCCCTCAATCTGGGACCAGATTTGGACGCCTACTATGATGCTTACGAAGCTCGTGGGCAAGATCGTTTTGCAACGGATCTTGAGGTTCTCACGGTTAATATTCCTGCCTGGGTGGCAAATCACGAAACCTATGATGACCATTTCGCCCTCTCGCTGGCTTATTTTGGTGCCTGGGAAGCCACTACCGGGATGAACACGCCGGAAGGCAGCATTCCACCTAATATAACTGAACCTCCTGAAGTATCCGATTATCAATATTATGATCATGGCCATTTGGTAGATTTGCGCGATGTAAACAAAGCCAGAGAAGAACGCGGCACATTGCTAAGGTTCAGAAGTCCGGATCATGCTGCCAAACTAATTAAAAGAGTTGCTCACCTTTACGGCGCATCCGTGGTAGGAATTACCACAATGAACCCTGACTATATCTACTCAATGATCCGTGGTATTCCACCCGGACCAGAACCTGCTCCAGTACCAGAACATTGGAAATATGTCATCGTTCTTGGTGTGCCTCACGAATGGGATCAATTGGTATCCAACCCACAATATGGTGACAGTCTGGATGCATATACACGGGTCCGGTATGCGGGATGGAGGCTGGCTGATTTCCTCAAGCGTCTTGGGTACGCTTCTCGCTGGCATTGCCCGCCAATGGATTACGATATGGTCGTGCCTCCCTTCGCTGTTCAGGCAGGCATTGGAGAGTGGGGACGGATGGCATGTGTTATCTGCCCTGAAACCGGAGGCAATATTCGTCTGGCCGCGGTAACTACCGAACTTGAGATGACGATCGACAAACCAATTGATTTTGGGGTAACCGACTTCTGCAAAGAATGTAAGATTTGCGCAGAATTATGCCCATCTGGGGCGATAAGCATGGCAGATAGCCCAGAGGGGATGGTTTCCCGTGGCATTCAGCATTGGGACATTGATAACTCCAAGTGTTATGGCTTTTGGATGGAATCGATGGGACCCTTGGGATGCCGGCTATGTATCGCCGCTTGCCCATACAGCCGAAAGAATAATTGGGTGCATGGAATGGCTAGAGTAGCAGATCCACTTGACCAGACCGGTCTGGTCAGTAGCTCTCTGATCTGGCTACAGAAAGCTCTTTTCGACGCACCAGAATCAAAGGCGTATAAGCGCCCACCGGATGGATGCTTTGCCAGTTACCGTCCAGCGCCAGATTGGTTGAGCACTGAGACATGGTTCGATGTCAATCCGCCAGATCCGCACGATTTATGTAAATAGGAGAAAGAGACATGTTCTTAGGCGTATTTGACTTCACGTTTGTAGCTTGGATTTTTGTTGGAGCTGTCTCTGTGCTGGTGGTCTTGGGCGCCAACGAATGGTTCAAAGATGCTGGCATTGTCATGACGTGGTGGAAATGGCTGATCGCGGCAATCTGGTACATCCTGACTTTGATGGCATTGGCAGCCCCCTTTACGTTGATGGGGGAAGGAGAAAGCGCGGCCGGCTGGAAACTGTTGCTGTTTAGCTTGCCGATCTTGATTATTCTAGCGTTTGTTGTTCTCCGCATCCTGCAGATTGGGAAGGTCAGCAAGGAAGCCTAAGAATTGGCCACTGCCCTACGCTTGTCGAGGGGTATGAAAGCCATACCCCTCGACATTAAGTTTTGCTATTTTGGGATTGAGCTATGAACGATTCGGTCTTTGAACCTGAAAGGTACAGGCAATCATTGCTGGAATTAGAGAAAGGCCGCGACCCGAAGGAAATTGGTAAGTCAATGATAAATCTAGGCATGGCCACATTCTCAACTGGCAAGTTAGATGAAGCATTAATCATCGTCGATAAGGCAATTGAAATTGCAAGGCAGGCAAATGATACAGCCAGCCTGGCCAGCTATCTTGGAAAGCGCGGGGTTATTCTTTTTGAGATGGGCAAGTTCGAAAAAGCGCAGGAATGCTTCTTGTCGGTCTTGGATTTGGCGGATAAAACCGGAAATCAGGCTCACAAATGCGACGCCCTCGGTAACCTTGGTCTAATCTTGGCTTCCACCGGCGACCCGGAAGGGTGCATGGAGAAGCTAAATGAGGCTCTGGCTATTGCAAGGCAAATGGGAGACTCCTCGCGAGAGCTGACACAACTCGGCAATATCGCGTACACATATTTGCAAGTAGCCAACATCAGAGAATCTATCAGAATCTACACACTCGCGATTGAGATTTCAAGAAAAATCGGAGACCGGAAATCTGAAGCCGGTTATCTGAATAACCTAGGGGTCATTTATAACCACATCTCCCAGCACGACCTAATGATCAAAACGTTTGAACAGGTTATAGAAATATCAACTGAGATAGATGACAAGAATCTGACATTCAATGCCCTTCAACATTTGGCTAAAGGAAGCTTTATCAGAGGAGAAGCCGAAGCAACCATACAATATTGTCGCCAAGCTTTGGACCTCTTGCCTGCATTGAAATCCACCCCAAATCAAAGAACCATAAGAGATCTCCTAATCACCAGCTTGATACAAGAAGAGCATTTTAGGGAAGCACTTGATGAAATCCAGAAGGATTTGGAGAAAGCACGCCTCGATGAAGATAAGGAACGAGAGCTAATTCTTCTTGGACAGTTGGCTGATATTTACTACCAAACTGGTGAGTTGCAGCATAGTGTGAGTGTATTCCGGCTAGCATTGGATCTCGCCGTTCGCTTGAACAGCAAATTTCTGGAAGGACGCCTGGCCGGGCGGCTGGGTGCACTTTATGCTGATTTGGGGGACTATGGACAATCGACCCAATATATTGAGAGGGCAATTCGATTGGCTGGAAGCGAAAAGGATATGCAAACCCTTGGGGAGCAGTATTTTATGCGGGCATTAAATTACCGGGAGATGGACCAGCTCAGCGATGCATGCAATGATTGCCAGCAATCCATTGCCATCTTCAAGAAGATTGGACTGATTTCCCAAGCCCAGCAGGTACAGAATTACTTAGCCGATCTTCAAGTCTCATAATCTTCCAAATGGAATTCGGAATAAATGAAGCTTTCCAGGACAAAGCTTGAACGCTATCTGAGTGTTATTGCCATCCTGACAATCCTGATGGCATGGTTCGTTGGTGGCGCAATCAAAGAAGCCTCCGTCGAACCCTATCTTGAGCAGGCTTTTCCCACAGCAAACATCTTCAATGAAATATCTTCTGGCATCTTTGCAGCAATAGATGCCAATGGACAGATAATCGGTTATGTGGGGATTGGCGAAGCCAAGGGCTACGGTGGTCCGATGCGCCTGGCTGTTGCTGTCGATCTGACCGGGCAAGTAGTTGGTGTAGCTCTGGTTGATCACAAAGAAACGCCATCTTACTTGCGTAAAGTATTCCAGACTGATTTCGTGAAAAATATGCTGGGGAAAACATACGACCAGCCCTTTGAGCTGGGCAAGGATATTGACGGAGTAACAAGTGCAACCTGCACTTCAGCTGGAATCGCCAATGCTATCCGTCAAGCCAGTGTCGCCATAGCTCGTGAACAACTTGATCTTCCCGCTCCGTCGGAACCTCGACCGAAGATCATTTTTGGTCTCCCAGAAGTGAGCCTGATCGCCTTGTTTGCTGCTGGTTACTTGGGACGCAAGAGGGTGATTAGAAGGACCAGATTGATCCGCTGGGGGACCATGATCACCGGTATGATTGTACTGGGCTTCATATACAACCGTCCATTAACACTGTCGAAACTAAACATGTTCCTGATGGGCTACTTCCCTGAATGGCGCACTAATCTATATTGGTATCTGCTATTAGGTGGAATCCTGTTCGTACTCACTGCCGATAATCGTAATCCCTATTGCGAATGGTTCTGTCCTTTTGGAGCGGTACAGGAGTGCATAGGGGCCATCGGCGGTGCCAAACCACGCGTGCGCCGAAAGCAGCAAGGAATCATCGACTGGGTGCAACGAGGCATGGCCTGGCTGGCCATCGTGATTGCTCTGCTGCTGCGCAATCCGGGTGTTACTTCCTACGAGATCTTTGGCACCCTCTTCCAATTGAATGGCAGCGTGATAAGTTTCGCAGTGTTGGGGATTGTGCTGGTCGGCTCTTTGCTCTCCCACCGCTTCTGGTGCCGAGCTTTATGCCCGCTCCGCCCGATAGAGGGATTTATCCGCCTGATACGAGCTTGGATTTTGGAAATATGGAACACCAACGTAAGAAAAACAAGAACATCCTGAGCCACGTAATTGTTGGATTAATCTTTGTCTGTGTGGTGCTTCTGGTCAGCGAGATTTCGATCAATGTCGAAGCTGAGTTGAAAGCCGATCAATCCAATCAGAGTTATTCCGCAGTCATGCACGATCTGGCCAGTAGCAAATAGGATTATCCATACATGAAAGCAAATTGAGCATACGCATCAACTCATTCCGGAAGAGGAATTTAGCCAAGAAATTGACCATGAGAAGAATTGGCAGCAACACCCGATTTTGCCGACGCGACTTTATCAAGATTACTGCCATGGCTGGGAGCGTTCTGGTCGGCAGCAAGTTGCTTATTGATTTGATTAAAGATGAATTTGCCACTGTTGAGGAAACGCGCCTGCTTATGGGCACGATCATCAATCTGACTGTGATGGCTGAGTCTAGGGCTGCCGGAGAAGCAGCCGTGGCTGCAACATTTGCTGAACTAGAGCGTCAGATAGCCATCTTCAACCATCGTATGGCTCATAGCCCTGTAGCTCAGCTAAACAAGGGCAGCAAACTGGTAAAACCCCCGCGGGAATTGGTAGAAGTGCTGGAAATGGCACAATCCATTAGCGATCTGACCAACGGGGCGTTTGATGTGACCGTGAAACCTTTAGTGGATTTGTATCAGACTGCGCAGCCAGGCCTGCCAACTGAAAAGGCAATTCGGACTGCATTGGCGAGGGTCGATTATCGGAAGCTGTACGTTTCTTCAGAAACAGTATCTCTTGCTGAGCCAGGTATGGCAATCACCCTTGATGGGATTGCCAAAGGCTACATCGTGGATGCCGGCGTTGCATATCTACGCATGCTTGGATATGAAAATGTCTTCTTAGAAGCAGGTGGAGACCTGATGGCTTCGGGTATGAAGGAAGATGGAAGCTCCTGGCATATTGGGGTGCAATCACCCCGTCAGACCTGCAACGGTTTGCTTGCCATTTTCGGTGTCAAAGACCAGGCGGTTGCCACAAGCGGGGATTATTTGCAGCATTTCTCAAGAGACATGCGTCACCATCATATCCTTGATCCACGCAGTGGATGTTCCGCCCCCTACCTTGCCAGTGCTACTGTTTTCGCACCGTCGTGCGCCCAAGCAGATGCACTTGCAACAGCTTTGATGGCGATGAATCCAGAAGATGGACTGGCCATGATGGATAACAATGAATATATTGATGCTCTACTAATTGGGAAAGATCTAGAAGAGCATCGATCATCGGGTCTTAAAGATATGTAGGGCCAGCCATCCTTGATGATTTCTACGCGCGTGCCAAGACACTGAGCAGGCACCATGATTGATTCGCACCACCCTAGAGATTTCGGGAAATGATCCTGTTCATAAGCCGTCGCCGCAGGGGTACACGAGCCCTGGCCTTTTGGCCGGGGCTCCGCCTTTCCTAGATCTCGCGGTGCTCGGCCTGGCGCGTTTCGCTGTCCAGGAGGGCCATCATGCTCGGGCCGTTCATCCCCATCAGTTCACCCGGATTTAGCAACAGGCAATCCCCCACCTTCTCCGCCTTGGCTTGGTGGTCGTGGCCGTAGCAGACCACGTCGTAGAGGCCCGAGAGCGCCAGCCCCCGAGCGATCTGCGGGTAATGGATCATCGCCACCCGCAGCCCATCCAGCTCAAGCTCTGCGAATGGCCCGTGCAGGTGGACGCGCGGGTAGGCCTCGGCCATCTTCCCAATCAGGTAGGGGTCGCCCTCGTTGTTGCCCCAGATGATATGAATGGGAATATCCCCCAGCGACTCGCCCAGGCGCCGCACCATGAAGGGCGCGCAGAGGTCCCCGCAGTGCAAGACCGCCGCGGCCTGCCGCAAAGTCCCCATGGCCTGATCCAGCTTCCAGATGTTATCGTGGCTGTCGCTGATGACCGCAATCTTCATGGCCCTGCCTCCTGCGCTAACAAACTTGCCGCAAAGCAAGCAGGGGCGCCAGGCGTGCGCGCCCCTGTATCTTATGCTTCGCCCGGCCCCGGCCTCACTTGCCCAGGCGCTCCTTCAATGCCGCCATCAGCGGGGGGACGACGTCGTAGAGGTCCCCCACTACGCCGAAACGGGCCAGCTTGAAGATGGGCGCCTCGGGGTCCTTGTTGATGGCGACGATGGTCTTGGATGTGCGCATGCCGGCCAGGTGCTGGATCGCACCCGAGATGCCGCAGGCGATGTACAGATCAGGCGATACGACCTTGCCGGTCTGCCCCACCTGATGGGCGTAGGGGATGTAGCCCGCATCCACCGCGGCGCGGCTGGCGCCCACGGCGGCGCCCAGGACTTCCGCCAGCTCACCGATGAGCTTGAAGCCCTGCTGCGCCCGCCAGATCTCCTGTTCCTTCTCGTCGGCGATCTCCGCCGGGGGCGTGAGCTTGGGATTGCTCGAGACACCCCGGCCGCCGGAGACGATCACGGCGGCATCGCTCAGGCTCACGCCGGCTTCGGCCTCGGCATAGCCCAGCACTTCCGTGGGAACCTCGCCGAGATCAACCTCAAGCGGCTCGATCTCCCCCGAACGCCCAGCGTCCATCTCCTGCTTGGGGAAGGCCCGGCTGCGGAGCGTGAGGATCTGCGGGCGGCGTTCCGGTACCCGCACCTTGGAGAGCAATTTCCCGGCGTAGATCGGCCGTGTGGCCAGCAACGTCTCGCCCTCCACCTTCAGCGCCACCACATCCGGGATGACCCCGGTCTCGAGATCCACGCCCACCATCGCCGCCAGTTCACGTGTGCGGCCTGTGGTCGGGAGCAGGAGCGCCTCGGCCTCTGCAGCCGCCTTGGCCACCGGGGCAGCATAGGCCTCCGGTCGGAAGTCGGACAGCGCGGCGTCTTCTGCCAACAGCGCCCGGTCGGCGCCCGCCTGGATGGCCTGCTCCGCAAGCTCTCGGACCCCCTGCCCGACCACGACGGCGACGACCTCCCCGCCGAGCGCATCGGCGACCGTCCGGGCTGCGCCCACTGCCTCCCAGGAGGCAGGCACCGCCTGCCCCTGGAAATGATCGATGTATGCAAGGATGCGCTTCGTCATCAGATCACCTTCTCTTCCATCAAGCGGTCGGCCAGCTTCTGGGCGATCTCATCCGCGGATTCGCCTTCGATGAATTCGCACTCCGTCTCCACCTTCGGCGGCGCGAAGATCTCCGGCCATTCGACGGCTGCCTTGAGCTCCTCGGTGAGCCCGATCTCCGCCGCGCTCCACACCGGGATCTCTGCGCGGGCAGCCTTGCGGATGCCCATAAAGGATGGGTAGCGCGGTTCGTTGATCTCCTTCACCACGCTCAGCACTGCCGGGAGCGGGCCGGCGACCCGCTGGCGCCCCTCCTCCAGCATGCGCTCCACCTCGATGCGCCTGCTATCCGGGTCGATGGCGCTGATCTTGGCCACCAGGCTGAGCGCCGGCCAGCCGAGACGGCGCGCCACCTGCGATCCGGTGATCCCGGTGTCGCTATCGACCGAGGAGCGGCCGAAGAAGACCAGATCCACGTCCCCAATATGCTGGATGGCGGCCGCCAGCACCTTCGAGGCCCCCAGCGTGTCGAGGCCCGCAAAGACGGCATCGCTCAGCAGGATGGCTTCATCGCAACCCATCGCAAGCGACTGCTTCAGCGCCTCCCGAGCATCCTCCGGTCCCATGCTGATGGCCGTCACCTTGCCACCATGGGCTTCCTTCAGGCGAAGGGCCTCTTCGACGGCGTACTCGTCCCATGGGTTGAGCACCAGCGGCGCGTCTCCCCAAGAGACCTTGCCGTCTTCGACGGTTACTGTCGCTGCCGTATCCGGCGTTTGCTTGACACAGACGACGATGTTCAAGGCTCCCTCCTTCTCTCAAGATGACAGGACGAACGTGCGGGCCGGGAACCGCACGATATTGCACCCATTAGCTCGATTGCCATACGGCGGGATCATATGCCGGCAGCTCGCACCGCAAGGGCTTGTCCTTGCGATATCCCAGGGCGTAATCCGCCTGGATGAGCGTTTGAATTTCGTTGCTGCCCTCGTAAATCATCGCACCGCGGGCGTTCCGCATATAGCGCTCTACATCATACTCATCGCTATAGCCATAGGCCCCATGCACTTGTACCGCCTCGGAGGCAGCTTCGAAGGAGGCCTGGGTTGCGAAATGCTTGGCCATGGAGGTCTGATAGGTGTTGCGCTGGCCCTGGTTTTTCATCCAGCCCGCCCGCAGGTAAAGCAGCCTGGCAATCTCATAGTCGCGCGCCATTCGGGCGATCTTCTCTTGCACCAATTGATGCTGTGCGATGGGTTTGCCGAAGGCCTGGCGTTCCTTGGCATAGGCAACGCTGGCCTCGAGCGCCGCGCGGATCAACCCCGCCGCGCCTGCAGCCACCGTATAGCGACCATTGTCAAAGGCCGACATGGTGACCTTGAAGCCTTCTCCCTCCTCGCCGACGCGATGGCTGGCCGGAACACGCACATCCTGGAAAGAGATCCAGCCCGTTGAGCCCGCACGCACGCCAAGCTTGCCATGGATATCCCCGCGGGAGATGCCCGGGCGGTCCAGTTCGACGATGAAGCTGGTGAGCCCGGCGCTGGGCCTTTCCGCCTTCGCGTCCGTTCGCACCGTGACCATAGCGAAGTCGGCCTTGGTGGCGAGCGAGATCCACATCTTCTCGCCGTTCAGCACATATTCATCGCCCTCGCGGCGGCCGGTGGCCTGGATATGCGCGAAATCGGATCCGGCACCGGGCTCGGAGAATGCTCCACAGCCGATGCGGTCGCCTCGCGCCAGCGGCGTCAGGAAAGTCTGCTTCTGCTCCTCGGTGCCCCATTGGAGCAGTGTCATGCTACAAAGGCCCATGTGCACCGACATCACCACACGCAGCGTGGTGTCGACCGCCTCCAGCTCCTCGCAGGCCAATCCCAGGGCGATGTAATCCATGCCCTGGCCACCGTATTTCTCGGGGATGCAAATGCCCAAAATGCCCAACTCCCCCATGCGGGGGAGAACATGCGGCTCCATCTCACCTTTTCGGTCGGCTTCTTTGATGCCAGGGGAGACTTCTTTGCGTGCAAAATCCCGAACCATCTTTTGAACCATCTCATGCTCGGCCGTGAGACCAAAATCCATGCATTTGCCTCCTGGATTGGGAATCGACGCTATTTAGTATACGGGCTCCCCAAGCACGCGACAACTGCCTTTCATCTCCGCCTGCACCAACCGTTTTTCCTGCCGCAGTCATCCTTTCGGCCTATAATCCCACCCACGGAGGGCTATGGACTGGCGCGAGAGATTGCGTTCCCGCTGGCTGGCACTCGCGGCGATTGCGGTTGTGATGATCGTCCTCTCCCCGCGGCCGCTGCCCGCGCCACCGCTCGAATCCCTTGAACGCGCACGGGTGGCCCTTCAATATGGCCAAATCTCAGCTGCGCTGGACCACCTCGATGCGGCGATGACTTTCGAACCCGCCCTTGACCCACTGCGGACCGAGGCGGCCAGACTGGCGCTCGAGGGCGGCGAACCAGCCCGGGCCCTGGAAATCCTGGGTGAGGCCCGCTTCTCGCTGGAGGATTCCAAATCCGCGGCCTGTATCCAGACAGCGGCCGAAGTGATGCTCGAGCCGGCAAGCCAAACCTATGAGCGCTTGTCCGACTGGCTCGACGCATGCCCTGATGGCATCGACCGAGCTGCCATAGTGGCCATCGACCTCTTCGAATCCACAGATCCCTCGCGATCGCTCCCCTACCTCCGGGCGCTTATGGCCCACAATGTTGCGCAGCCCCAGATACTTGAGGCCTATGCCCTCATGCTGGCGGCATTCGAGCCGTGGGAGGCGGAGCCGGTCTTGGCTGGTGCCCTTGTGCGCGGCGGGAATCATCTTTCGCTCGTACAGGATCTACTGACAGGACTGCAGGATCTGGGCCCCGAAACACCCCGGACGGTTCTCTGGATGCAGGCCGGGCTCATTCTCGCCCGGCATCACGAGTGGCCATTGGCGCGCCAAGCCTTCGAACGGGCGGCAGCCGAGGATCCCAAGAACGCGCTCGCCACCGCCTACCTGGGTCTCTCGATCGATCAGCTCGGAGGAGACGGCCTACCCTACCTCGAGCGCGCCGCCGCGAGCGCCCCCTCAGATGCAACGGTCCAGCTTCTCCTGGCGATGCACTGGCAGGGCCGAGGAGACCCCGGCAACGCCCAGGAGGCGCTCGAACGCGCGGCGCGGCTTGCGCCATACGATCCGGCGGTCGCCGCACAACTTGGCTCGGTCTATGCCGAACTCGGCGATCTGCCTGCCGCCGCAGCGGCCTACCGCCTGGCCGCCGAGCTAGCGCCTGAGGAGCCTCGCTTCTGGCGGCTGCTGGCCGAATTTTCACTCATGCATCACTATGACCTGGAATCCATCGGCAAGCCAGCTGCCCGAAACGCTCTGGCCCTGGATCCGCGCGACGGACGTTCCTGGGCAGCTCTGGGCCAGATCCACCTTCTGCAGGAGCAAATGCTTCTCGCACAGCGCTGCCTTTACCAGGCCATCGTGCTCGATCCACTCGACGCCGAGATACAATTGCGCTACGGCATGCTGCAACAGGTGCTGGGAGAACTGCGGGCGGCGCGGGCGGCTTTTGAGCTGGCCTCGCGGTTGGATCCCCAGGGGAAGGAAGGGGCGCTGGCTGGCCGGCTCCTGGAAACTCTTTTCCCCTAGCTTCCCAATAACCCCCACAAGGCTATGCTAGAATGCGGTCCATGCCGCTCCGCGAGATGACCTTGTTGAGAAGCTATAGCGTCTTGATCACGCTTCTGGCCCTCGCCGGCTGCCAGCTCTTCAATATGGAAGTCGCTCCAGGTCAGGTGCTCTTCCAAGATGAGTTCTCCCTTCCCTCCAGCGGGTGGGATCGCTATCAAGACGACACCTACATGGCCGATTACGATGATGGCGAATACAAGCTGATCCTCCACACCCCTCAAACGCTCGCCTGGAGCGTGCCGGGTATCCAATTGCAAGATGCCAGGATGCGAGTGCAAGCCAGACGCGCCGACGGCCCGGAGGATAATCTCTTCGGCCTGATCTGTCGCTACCGCGGACCCGGCGACTTCATCTTCTTTGCCATCGCCAGTGATGGCTATGCAGGGATCGGCCGATTTGCAGCCGGGCAGCGGACGCTTCTATCGGATGAATCCTTGCTTCCGACCGGATCGCTTATTCTGCCGGATGGCGTCAACATCATCGAAGCCGATTGCGTTGGCGAACGCCTGACGCTGCGCATCAATGGCGTCGAAGTGGCCCACGCCAAAGACCCCGACCCCGCACCAGGCGATGTCGGCTTGCTGGCGGGCGCCTACGAGGAGGCCGGCGTGGATATCCGCTTCGACCGCTTTTCGGCGCTACAACCTTGATCGGATCGTGCGATGCGCGTGTTCCTGGATGCCATCGGTTGCCGCCTGAATCAAAGCGAGCTCGAGCAAATTGGACGCCAGCTCCGCGCGTATGGACACTTGCTCGTGTCGGATCCAGCCGAAGCCCAACTCGCGGTAGTCAATACTTGCACGGTGACGGCCAGAGCAGCCGCCGATTCGCGAAAATGCATCCGCCGGGCTGCCAGGAACGGAGATGTCCGGGTAATCGTGACCGGCTGCTGGTCCACCCTGGCGCCGGACGAAGCCGCATCGCTGCCTGGCGTTTCGAGGGTGATACCCAACGCACAGAAGGACCACCTGGTTTCGATCATTCTCGATCAAGCCGGCCGCCCGCCGGACGCTGATCCGCAGGTCCGGAAGCCACTCCCGGGCAGGCGGGCCCGCACCCGCGCCTTCATCAAGGCACAGGATGGCTGTGACCAGCATTGCACCTACTGCCTGACGACGCGGGCTCGCGGGCCCTCGCGAAGTCGCCCTCTTGACGAGATTCTGGGGGACATCGAATGGGCAATCGCCGGCGGCGTACAAGAGGTGGTGCTCACTGGCGTCCAATTGGGGGCTTGGGGCCGGGACCTTCGCCCCCAGCAAACCCTCTCCGATCTGGCACGCGGCATTCTTCAAAGGACTGGCCTGCAGCGCCTCCGGTTCTCATCCGTGGAGCCTTGGGATATCCCTGAGGGCTTCTTCACCCTCTGGGAAGATGCGCGCCTGTGCCGTCACCTGCACCTTCCCCTGCAATCCGGCTGCGCGGCCACGTTGCGCCGCATGGGCCGCATAACAAAGCCCGATGAATATCGCGATTTGATTGCACGCGCCCGGTCGGCCATCCCAGGCATCGCCATCACGACCGACATCATTGTGGGGTTTCCAGGTGAGAGCGAGCAAGAGTTTGAGGAGAGCCTGAGGTTTGTGCGGGCCGCAGGCTTCGCCGGCGGGCATGTCTTCACCTACTCCGAAAGGCCGGGGACGCCTGCCACCCGTTTGCCCGACCGCATCCCGGAAACCGTTCGCAAGGAACGTAGCGTGCGCATGCGCCAAGCATTTGAGGAATCGGCTCGTAGCTACCGCCGCTCGTTCATCGGGAACGTGCTACCTGTGCTCTGGGAAAGCCGCGCCAGATCGAAGGGAGAGGACCGCCGCCTGCTCGGCTTGGCCGACAACTATTTGCGCATTGAGGCGCATGCGCGCGACGATCTCCGGAATACCATTTCAGATGTTCTCCTCGAATCCGAGGATCCCCTCACCGGCAGGCTGCAAGGCAGGATTTTGGGTACCGGGCACGCCTTATAGCGACCGAACCTACTCACTTTCGGCCCGGCGTCTCTCCAAGGCAACGCCTCCGAAGCTACAATCGCCTTGCTGGCGAGGCCGTTCGCCCTCTTGTGGCTATGCGCAACGGGGATGGTTTCACACTCGCATTCGACACGAGACCCCAGGTATAATTGGAGCTATGCTGAGCAAATCACAACTCGAAGACGATCTGAAGCAGGCTATGCGCGCCGGCGACGATCTCCGCAAGCGCACGCTTCGCATGGCGCTATCCGCAATAAAGCTGGCCGAAGTGGATAAGCGCCGCGAGCTCGAGGAAGGGGAGCTTCTCGCCATTCTCCAGAAGGAGGTCAAGTCGCGGAAGGAAACCCTCGAAGAAGCCAGAGCGCTTGGCAGGGAAGACCTCGCCGAAGCCGCCCAGGCCGAGATCGAAATCCTTCAAACCTACCTGCCCCAGCCTCTGAAGCCGGAGGAAATCGAGCGCATCGCCCGGGACACGATCGCACAAGTGGGCGCGGCAACCCCCCAGGATATGGGCAGGGTCATGAAGGAGCTGATGCCCCGGATGCAGGGCCGCGCCGATGGCAAGCTCGTGAGCGACATCGTCCGCCGGCTTCTCAGCGACTCCTGATCCCATGCAGGAAATCCCCGAGTCCCCTCTGACCACGCTGGAACGCCTGCGCCGGATGTGGCTTTCGGCGAGGCTGTGGTTCATCTTGCTGTTGGGCCTAGCGGGTACCGTTCTCGCCCTTTCCCTGCCCATCAGCGGGGATCAGCAAACATTCGGACTCGAGGTCGGGGATGTCGCCCCGCAGGATATCCTGGCGCCCTACGCCCATTCCTACGTGAGCGAAGTGCTCACGGACCGTGAGCGCCAAGCGGCCGCGGACAGCGTTCCACAGGTATATGATCCACCCGATCCCGATATCACTCGCGAACAGCTCGAAAAGCTGCGCGGCACGCTGGCATTCATCGATTCCGTGCGAGCTGACAACTTTGCCACGCAGGAACAGAAGCTGGTCGACCTCCAGGGCCTGACATATGTCAGCCTCGATCGAGAAACCGCGCTCACCATCCTGAGCCTTCCGGACGAAGCCTGGGAAGCTGTTAAGGCCGAGACGCTTGCGGTCGTGGAGCGGGTGATGCGCAGTGAGATCCGCCCAGGGCGCGTGGAGGAAGCCCGCAGAACCATCCCGGCGCTGGTGAGCATTCAACTGGCCGAGGACTGGGCCGCCCTCGTGGAAAAACTCGCCCCAGCCTTCGTGGCGGTCAATGCCCAGCTGAACGAGGAGGCAACCGCGGTCGGCAAAGATGCAGCACGCAGAGCCGTTGAGCCGGTGACGAAATCCTACGCAGCGGGGGAAGCCATCGTCAACCGAGGGGATATCGTCACCGAGGTCGAGCTGGAGGCCTTGGAGGAGTACGGCCTGCTCAAGCCACCACAGCCCTGGAAGGATGTAGCCATCCGCACGCTGCTGGTGCTCTTGCTCGGCGGTTCCTTCACACTCTACGCCTATCGGGCACACCCCCAGCAAATCACGCAGCCCAACCTGGCCTTCACCATCAGCCTGCTCTTCATTTTCAACGCCTTCGCCATGCAAATCATGATTCCCGGCCGCACGGTCCTGCCCTACCTCTTCCCGGCGGCGACCCTGCCCATTCTGCTGGCCGTGTTCTTTAGCCCGGGGGTTGGCATCATGTCCGCGCTGGTGACCGGCGCGCTGGCTGGCTACCTGGCGCCTCGCGGCCTCGAGATGGCCCTATACGTCATGACCGCCGGGCTGCTGGCGGCGTTGATGATCGGCAAGGCAGAACGGCTGGGCTCCTTCATATGGGCCGGCCTGGCAGCAGCGGTGGGCGCGGCGGTCGTGATCGTGATCTTCCGCATCCCTGATCCAACCACCGACCTGGTAGGCAAGGCCTCCTTGCTCGGCGCGGCCATGATCAGCGGGCTGCTATCCGCTAGCTTGAGCTTTGGTTTGCTGCTGGGAATCGGCAACCTGCTGGGCATCACCACCAACCTGCAACTAATTGAGCTATCGCGGCCAGACCACCCCTTGCTGCAGCAAATTCTGACCAATTCGCCCGGCACCTATCAACACAGCCTACAGGTGGCAAATCTAGCCGAGCAGGCTGCTCGCGCCATCGGGGCCAACGCCTTGCTCACCCGCGTCGGCGCGCTGTACCACGACCTCGGCAAATCGCTGCGGCCACAATTCTTCATCGAAAATCAGGTGGCGGGGCAGAATATCCATGAGCAGCTCGATCCAAGCACCAGCGCGGATATGATCCTCATGCATGTCCGGGAAGGCCTGGAACTAGCCCGCAAATACCGCATCCCGCCAAGCATCCGGGCTTTTATCACCGAACATCATGGTACGATGCAAGCCTCCTTCCAATACCACGAAGCCATCGAGGCTGCCGGGGGCGACGAGAGCCGGATTAACCCACGCGATTTCACCTACCCCGGACCTCGCCCACGATCGCGTGAAACCGCTCTGGTCATGCTTGCCGACGGCGTGGAAGCTGCGGCGCGCGCTGAAACACCCCAAACCGAGGAGGAGATCGATAAGCTTGTTCGTTGGGTGATCGAAGATCGCATGGCCAAGGGGCAGCTCGATCGCACCGATCTTACCCTCAAGGACCTGGATACCATACGGCGCTCCTTCGTGAAAACCCTCAAGAATATGTACCATCCGCGGCTCCGTTACCCGAATGGCGCACCCGAAAACGAGGGTCCACCGGAGGAGAGTCGACCCCCAGCGGAAGAAACTCAGCCCACGGTCACACCATGAGGCACCAGATCCATCTCGAGCTTGGCCAGGCCACAGCCTCCCTGCGTCCCCCAATCGAGAAGGCCGCCCGGGCAGCCCTCGAGCACGAAGACGCCCCCGAGGGCCGGCTTACGGTGGTCCTTGCCGATGAAGACACGATTCGCGAACTAAACCGCCGCTATGCCGGCATCGACATGGCTACAGATGTGCTTTCCTTCCCAGATGGAACTGCCGATCCCTCGGATGGACTGACCTACTTTGGCGATATTCTTATCGCCCTGCCGGTGGCAGAACGGCAGGCCCTGGAACGCGGCATCTCTCTCTCCGAGGAGCTTCAGGTGCTGGTTGTCCATGGCGCCCTTCATCTTCTGGGGCACGATCATGCAGACCCGGAAGGCAAGCAGCGGATGTGGGCCGCCCAGGAAGCCTGCCTGAGATCACTCGACGTGAGCCCCAAGGCATGGACGCTGTAGGCCCGAAACGCCAGGTCCGCTCTCGCAAGGAGGCCTTCCGCTCCGCCTTCGCAGGCTGGTGGCATGTCCTGCGCACCCAGCGGAATGCTTGGATTCACGTTCTGGCAACCTTATCGGTCTGCGCTTTGGGCTTCTGGTTGCGATTGTCATCCCTTGAATGGGCAATTCTTTGGCTCGCGATTGGCCTGGTTTGGACGGCTGAGTTTGTGAACACGGCGCTTGAAGCGGTCGTGGACCTGGCGAGCCCGGATCTGCATCCCCTTGCCCGGGTGGGAAAGGATGTCGGCGCGGCTGCGGTTCTAATCGCAGCAGCCATTGCCGTCATCATCGGCCTGCTCATTCTGGGGCCTCCACTCCTGAGTCAGTTGCCGCCCTAGCCACGGTGCGGCCAGGACTGCAAGCGGATTGCTTGCGGATACGTTCTATGCCATAATCATCACAGGCCTGGCGGGAAACATCAGCCCGAGCGGAAAGACGGGTATGACCTCCGACGAAGTCCGTGGCAGCCTGTACACCGCTGCCACCTCCCAATTGGACATCCAGAACCCGATGCAGGCCCTCACGGGCTTACTGGAACTCACATGCCAGCTTCTCGGCACCGAGAGAGCCGCGCTCTACGAGTTAGATACGGGCGAGGGGAGCTTCCAACCTCGCCTGTCCCACGGCATTGAGCTGAGTGAACTCGGTCGCGTCGCCTCTCAATTCGAGCATACGGTGCTGAAGCGGGCCATCAACGGACAGCGTGCCGCAGCCACCAGCGGGCAATCCGGCGCGTTGGGCCTGCCCCTGGCTCCGGGTATCGTAGCCTGTGCGCCCTGTATCACCAACGACCAAACCATCGGCCTGCTCTTCGTCGCCAGCGAAACACTGGATGCGTTCGATGACGCCGCTCTGGCCACGCTCGAGGTGCTGGCCGCACGGGCCGCCGAGATCTTCGCACTCGCCCGTCAGACGGCCGGCCAGACATACTTGCTCCATAAGCTTTCGCTCCTCTATCAAGCGAGCCACGCCATCACCGGCACGCGCGACCGGCAAGAGGCCATCCGCCAAACCGCCTCGCACCTGCTCAAAGCCACTTCGGCGGACATCTGTGAGGTGCTCCTGCTCGATGGTGGCTCAGGAGAGACCATCCGCTTCCGACAGCAGCTGGGGAAATCCATGCAGCAGAACGTTGTCACGCTCGTGGCGGACAACATGCCAGATTACCCCATCCACCGGGAGGTTCTTGAAACCCTCAAGCCCAAGACGATCAGCCTGCGGCCGCCGGTGGGCTCCGCCAAGGACATCGCCATGCTCGATGCTGAAGGGGTGGCCACTGCCTCGATCTTCCCGCTGGCCACCCGCAACGAGGCTCTCGGGCTTGTGCGCCTGATCTACTCCCAACCCGGCCGGTCGATCACCGAACAGGAGATGGAGATCGCCCAGGCCATCGTGAACATCGGCGCGGTGGGGCTCCAGGACGCGCTTCATTTCGAGACCGCCGAAGCCCACGCCAGCCAGCTTGAGACCTTGGGGGAGATTGGTCGCGAGATGACCTCCACCCTCGATCTCGAGGACGCCCTGCAGAAGGCCATGGAACACACCCAGAACCTCCTGCGGGCGGAGGCAGTAGTGCTCTTTCTGCTGAACGAGAAGGGCGAGAAGCTGGTGCTCAAGGCCAGCGGCGGCGCCCGAATCCGCATCCGCGATGTCGCCATCCGCTTGGAAGAAGGGATTGCCGGCTGGGTAACCCGCAACAAGAAACCGCTCATCGTGAACGATGTGCGCGCCAACCCGCTCTACCACAGCGCCATCGACGGGCAGACTGGGTTGCTTACCACCTCGGTCCTGTGCGTTCCGCTTACCCGCCGCGGGGAGGCGATCGGGGTCATCGAGGCCATCAATCACCCCCGCGGGACCTTCACCGAGGCGGATCAGCGCCTGCTCTCTTCAGTCGCCTCCTGGGCGGCTGTCGCCCTCGACAACGCCAGTCTCTTCCGCAGTGTCGCCGATGAACGCCGGCGCCTCGAAACTACCCTGCGTGAGACGGCAGATGCCGTCGTGCTTACCGACAACAACGGCCGTATCATCCTTGTGAACCAGGCCGCGGGCCAAGTCTTTCGCATCAACCCTGAACTCGCCGAGGGCCGCTATGCAACCGAAATCTTCGTCGGCCACCCCCTTGGCGATTTGCTCATGGATGACGAGATAAGCCTTCCTACCACCCTCGAGGTGACGACCCCGACCGAGCGCGTGCTCTATGCCACTATCAGCGAGATCACAGATGTCGGACGCGTGGCGGTGATGCAAGATATTACTGCCCTGAAGCAAATCGACCGCATGCGCTCACAGCTGTTGGGAACCGCCGCCCACGATCTGAAGAACCCGCTCAATGCCATCCGCCTAGGCGCGGATTTACTCAACGATGCCCCTCTGAGCGAGCAACAGCGCAAAGCCCTCAATATGATGCAGCGCGCCACCGACAGCATGACTAACCTCATCACAGGGTTGCTCGAGACCATCAGGGTGGAGTCCACCTCTACTTTCTCCTATGAGCCCTTTCAGATTAATGACTTGATCCGCCGGGCCATCGAGGATTTGCGCCCGCTGGCCGAAGCCAAACAGCAGGACGTCACCTTCGAACCCCCGGATGATTCCATCCTCATTATGGGCGATCCCAACCGCCTGAATTCGGTCATGGGCAACCTCCTAAGCAACGCCATCAAGTTCTCCCCACCCAAGGCCGAGATCCACATCGAGCTCTCCGGGGATGATGACGAGGTGGTCGTGAGCGTGATCGATAACGGCCCAGGCATCCCCGAAGATGAAGTCCCGCGGGTTTTCGATCATCTCTTCCGTGGTCGAATCACCGTCCAAGATCCCAACAACCCCATCGAGGGAACTGGGCTGGGCCTGGCGCTCGCTAAGACAGTCATCGAACAACACGGCGGCCGAATATGGGTCACCAGCAAGGAGGGCGAGGGCAGCAACTTCAGTTTCGCCCTGCCGCGGGAGTCCACCCCTAAGACAGGATCCTTGCGGCAGGAGCGCGAGGATTAGAACCGCAGGCCCGCCAGTATCCCCGCCAATTTCCGCCCGCTAAAGATTGAAGCGCAAGAACCTCGCCCTTTTGGCCCGAATCTGGAGGCAAATGATGGGCAGCAATTCTTTCACCTTTGGTACTGTGGGAACGCCCCGCTCGACGCCCAGCAAACCCGGCGGCACGATCGGCACCATCGAGTACCTTGCCGGCCTGGGGCTGATGGCCTTCGAGATCGGCTGGGTGCGGGCCGTACGCGTTTCAGCGAAGACCTGCGCCTCGATCCGCGCCGCGGCGGAGAATGTCGGCGTCCAGCTCAGCGTGCACGCCCCCTATTACATCAACCTCAACGCCGATGAGGAGGAATGGCCCAAATCGCGCCAGCGGCTGATGGACGCCGCCCATTATGGCCACCTTGCCGGCGCCACCGACATCGTCTTTCACCCCGGATCATATTTCGGCAAAGACCCTCAGACGGTCTTGGAGACGGCCATCCCACGCCTGCGGGCGTGCGTCCAGGAGCTTCGCTCCGATGGCGATGAGGTCACACTGCGACCTGAGACCATGGGCAAGAGCGCCATGCTGGGCTCGCTCGAGGACACGCTGGTCATGGCACAGGAAGTCGAGGGGGTTGAGCCCTGCCTCGATTTCGCCCATTTGCATGCACGCACTGGAGACGGCAGCCTCAATTCCTATGAGGAGTGGATTGCCATTCTAGAGACCATCGAGCGCGCGCTCGGACCAAAGGCCCTCAATCGCCTCCATTGCCATCTCTCGGGTATTGCCTATTCGGAGAGGGGCGAGCAAAAGCATTTAATGATCGCAGATTCTGACCTCGATCTGACCGCCCTTTTGCGGGCCCTACACGATAAGGGCTGTGCAGGCCGCATTCTCTGCGAAAGCCCGGAGGACATGGATAAGGATGCACTGCGGATCAAATCCGCATGGGAGCAGCTCACTTCCTGAAAGGCGATCTCGATGCATGCCTTCGAACCCATCCCGTGGGGATTCTTCCCTATAAGCGGCCAGAGGCTGCCCGAGTGAGCAGCCCCTCTTTGGGCATCCTGGCATGGGATCAAGCTCCGGTTCATCGCAGCGGATCGATCAAGCCGCCACCGGGCCCTGGTGCGGCAGGGGGCGCAGGGCGATTGCCCGGCGTTCGCCCGTCTGCCGGAGGCCTGCCCACACCCACCCATAGGGCCAGCCAGCCACCATCTTCGGTCTTGTGCAGGGCCACCAGCGCGATCATCCCGGTCTCCAGATCCTCCAACCCATCCACGCTGCCGTCACGGGACCGGAAATGGGTTGCGGAACCTACTGGAATGATCAGCTGCTCGCCTTCGCGATTCTGGATCGTGAAGCTGGAGGCGCCCACCGAGAGGATCTTTCCCGCCGCCTTGCGGTCAATCACCGGCCGCCTTGGCCGGTCCTCGGGATCTCCGGCCGCGACCAGCAGCGCACGATTTGTGCCATCCTCCCGCTTGATGGCGCTCACCAAGGCGAGCATGCCTGCCTTCAAGTCATGGATGGATTGAATAGAGCCATCCCGGCTCTTGAAGCGCGTGCGCTCATCCACCTGGAAGGTGAACGTCTCACCTTCGCGTGTCTGAAGCTCGAAGACGCCCCGGCCAGGAATGACATTGGTGATGGTGCCCTGGGCCCGGAATACCCTGTCGCGAAGGTCATCCGGCCAACCGACGGCAACCGCCACAGCAGTGAGCTTATCTTCGGGTGTCCGCACTGCGGCGACCAAGGCTGCCATGCCCAGCTCCATGTCTTCAAGCCCCTGGATTTCGCCATTTGGGCTGCGGAAGCGGGTCCGTTCCACAACCTTCAGCCGCAGCACCTCACCTTGCGCGGTCTCGAGGGTGAAGGCATTCTGGGTCGGTTCGACGGCCTGGACGACTCCACGGAAGGTCAGCAGGTCAGGCCGCACGAAGGCGACGATTGCTTCGGCGATGACGGCGCCATCCCCCCGGGGCTTGCCCGCCACCGCGACGCGCATGCCTTCCTTCAGGTCTTCGAACAATTCCACCTCGCCACCCGGCGAGCGAAAGGTTGTGGCACCGGTGACATGGACCCGGATCTCACCGCTGCGTGGCGTCCGAAGCAGGAAGGTCTTCCCGGGCAAGTCCAGGTCTGCGATCACACCTGCGCACCGGGCGCCACCCGGCGGATCCTCCGACTCAGCGAACGCCACCCCGGTGGTCACCAGGCTCAAGCTGAGCACCAATAGCAGGATGCGGATGCTTTTCGTGAACATCATGTACCTCCTTTGCCCTTTCCTGTCGAAAGTTTCGCAGCCTCGCATGAACATAGGATGGCAAGGGTGTAAAAAGCCTGTAAAACCAGGGGGCAGATACGGCATGCAAAGGGCCCTGGGTGGGCCAGGGCTCTTTAGGCGGGATCGAGAAAGGGCCGGTAAGCTCAACCCTCGCTGTTCGGCGGGAAGGTGACCTCCTCCCTTCCCGCCAGCTTGTCATGGATGCGCTCGATGACCAAGTCCAGATGGCGAGGCTTATGGACGAAATCCATGTCATCTGTGCGGATCGTCAGCACGGGGCAAAGGTCGAATCCTTGCATCCACTCATCATAGAAGGACTCGAGCAACTCAAGATACTCAGGCGTGATCCCGCGTTCCATCTCGCGCGCCCGCTGGCGAATGCGCTCCATCAGCACAGGAACGGGCGCCTTGAGCAAGATCAGCAGGTCCGGAGATGGCAGCCCGCTCACCACGAGATCGAATACCCGGCGGTAAGTCAGGTAATCCCGCTCGGAGATCGTCCTCAGGGCTAGCGCCGCCCGCGCGAAGATTTCGGCATCCTCGTAGATGGAGCGGTCGATGATGGTTGAGCCGGGGGCATTTGCCAGCGCCCTATGCTGTTCGGCGCGATGCCCCAGAAAGAAGATCTGCAGATGAAAGGCCCAGGCAGCCATGTCGGCGTAAAAGTCGGCCAGATAGGGGTTGTCTACGACCGATTCATAGGCGGTTTGCCATCCCAGGCGGCTCCCGAGTCGCTCTGTGAGGGAAGTCTTCCCCACGCCGATATTGCCTGCCACGAGCACGAAATGCTTGGCCATCCAGCCTCCTCCATCGCACCGGCGGGTGAGGTCAACAGTATAGAATGGCCTGGTCATTCGCTCAAGCGCCCATGGGCCTACAGAAGCAGGGCCACCGGGTGAGGTGGCCCTGTGCCTGCGCGTGAAGACGCATTTGGCTCCTAGAACCTCGAGGGGCTGATCCTTCAGGCGGATCGGGCGCGCAGCAGCCGTGGGCCGATGAGGTCCATCGCCCAGCCAAAGGCCAGTTCGATCCAAGGGACCAGCGCCAATCCAGAAGGGACGTATGCCACGCGGCGCGGTCGGCGAACCAGGCGCAAAATGGCCTGCGCCACCCTCTCGGGCGCGATCGCCAGCTTGCGTGCCGGGATCTGCCTGCCCCTCTCCTGCGCCGCGGCACGGTCGAAGAAAGGCGTAGCGACGGCGCCGGCCCGCACCACGCTGGCGTGCACACCGCTGCCCTGCAATTCGCGGTGCAGCCCTGTGGTGAAGGCATCCACAAAGGCTTTGGTTGCGCTGTATAGCGCCACCCCCTGGCTGGGGATTGACCCGGCGATAGACCCCACGTTGATGATATGGCCCCGGCCGCGACGCTTCATTTCTGGAAGGAAGAGCCAGGTAAGCTCCACCAGGGCGCGATTGTTCACCGCCATCATCTCGCAGGCGATCTCCCAGGGCATGGATTCGCTGTAGCCATACCAGGCAAGGCCGGCGTTGTTGATCAGAAGATCCACCGGCTCGGCCAAGCGCATCACACGCTCAGAGAACTCCCGCAGGTCTCCTTCGCGGCCCAGATCCACGGCCATTGCGAGCGCAGTCCCCCCACTCGACTCGATGGTGCGCCTGAGGCGGGTGAGCTTGTCGATGCTTCTAGCCGCAAGTACCACCGGATACCCGGCCTGCGCCAGGGCCAGGGCCGTGGCGCGCCCGATGCCACTGGATGCGCCCGTCACTATGGCCCAGCCCTTCTGCGATTCCAGGCTCCCTATCCTGCAGTTGCGCATCCTCAAGCCCTCGCGCGCGACTTGCTCAGAACCCATAGGCGAATGATCGGCCGGAAAATGCGGATCAACTCACGGCGGAAGCCGAGCCGGCCTCTCAACTCCTGGATATAATCCGCCAACGTCCGCCGCTGGAAGCGCAGCACGCGCTGACTCTCGGTGGTGTCCAGCCAGTCCGTGGGATAGGTCTCATCCGTGAAGGCTTCTTCGGGCAACATTCCGATTCCCACCGCCTCCAACACCTGCTCTACTAGCTGGCGCTGATACAGCTGGCATGCTGGGCCGCCCCCGATATG
>Ga0190334_1000220_pt1 | contig 29793 bp, 30 predicted proteins | sample 48720478_MG_FD_161270 | JGI IMG/M metagenome (GOLD analysis project Ga0190334, IMG submission 161270) | Hydrothermal vent sediment bacterial communities from Southern Trench, Guaymas Basin, Mexico - 4872-04-7-8_MG | ecosystem: Environmental > Aquatic > Marine > Hydrothermal vents > Sediment ... | reverse complement strand
CTAAATATCTCCTCTTCAATCTTAACATATGGCGGTAGCTTATTCCTAACAGACTACTTGCTTCTTTCACTCTTATTCGCTTCTTAACCAATTCTTCCAATACTTTTAATCTTTTCATGCTTTCCTCCGTAAATATTCCTTCCTCCATGCGCACCTCCTGTTAAATTTTTCCTTAACAACTCTTTTCTCTTCTACTCTTTTTTTCGGAGACGCGCTACAAGAAGTTTTATTAAAATAAAACTTTATATCTTTTAATATGTGACATAATTTTTTGTAACTTTTTATGACATTTTTAATTTGTAACTTCAACTCAGCTCCTTCTGTTGAATTAGTTCAAAAGAAATGATAAAATATGGTCTCTCATGGAGGTAAAGATGAAAAAAGATATACATCCTTGGTATGGAGAATGTACGGTTATTTGTGCATGTGGCAATACATTTAAAACAAGAGCCACAAAAAAAGAAATAAGAGTTGAAATCTGTTCACAATGCCATCCTTTTTATACAGGTAAACAAAAGTTTGTAGATACTGCAGGTAAGATTGAAAAATTTAAGAAAAAATATGGAGATAGTTATTTAAAACAATAATCATCAATTATAATTAATGTTAAAAAAATTAGATTCACTCGAAAAGAGATATGGTGATATTGTAAAATTATTATCACAGGAAGAAATAGTAAAAGATTTTACAAAATACCGTGATCTATCTAAAGAATTGTCTCAGATAGAACCAATAATAAAGAAATATAGAGAATATAAGAAGATAGAAAATCAAATTCAAGAAGATAAAACCTTATTAAAAAGTAGTGACAAAGAGCTGAAAGAACTTGCAGAAGAAGAAATAAAAAGGCTTGAAAATGAAAAACAAACATTAGAAGATGAAATTAAGAAATTATTGATAAAGAGCAAAGAAGAAGATAAAAAGAACATTATTTTAGAAATAAGAGCAGGAACAGGAGGAGAAGAAGCTGCCCTTTTTGCTTCAGAACTTTTCAGAATGTACAGCAGATATGCAGAAAAAAATAATTGGAAAATAGAAATTTTGAGCTCTAATTTTTCTGATTTAAAAGGGATTAAAGAAATATCCGCTTCTATAAAAGGGGATAAGGCTTTTATCAAGCTTCAATATGAAAGCGGAGTTCACAGAGTTCAAAGAGTCCCTCAAACCGAAGCTTCAGGAAGAATTCATACATCCACTGCAACAGTTGCAGTACTACCGGAACCAGAAGCTGTTGATGTTAAAATTGATCCTAAAGATCTTAGAATTGATGCTTTTTCTGCTTCCGGTCCTGGCGGACAAAATGTAAATAGAAATTATACGGCAATAAGAATTACCCATATTACAACCGGAATCGTCGTAAGTATCCAGGATGAAAAATCACAGCATAAGAATAAAGAAAAAGCCTTAAGAATATTAAGGACAAAACTTTATGAAATAGAAAGAAGAAAGAAAGAAGAAGAAATCGCCAAAAAAAGAAAATCTCAAGTTGGAAAAGGCGAAAGAAGCGAAAAAATCAGGACCTATAACTTCCCTCAAAACAGAGTAACAGATCACAGAATTAACATGAGCATCTACAATTTAAACGAATTCCTTAATGGTGAAATGGATGAAATAATAGATGCCCTATTAACATATTTTGAATCAAAAAAATTGGAAGAAGAGCTTGCCTCCTTTGACGAAAATAAAGGAAATAATTAGAGAAGCATCACTAAAACTTAAAGAAGTTAGTGGAAATCCCCAACTTGAAGCTATAATCTTATTGGAGCACATTTTAAAAATTTCAAGAGAGCAAATCCTTGTAAATTATGAAGAATCATTAAAAGAAGAAGATACTACTAAGTACAATAAGATTATAAGCAAAAGAATCCATAAAAGAATTCCACTTTCCTATCTCATAGGCTCTAGAGAATTTTATTCACTAAAATTTATCACTACCCCTGATGTTCTAATCCCCAGAATAGAAACAGAAGGCCTTGTTGACCTTGCTCTTGATTTTTTAAAAAAAAGGAAAAATCCAAGAATTCTTGATATAGGAACAGGAAGTGGAAATATTATTATTTCAATAGCAAAAAATTACCCAAAACCAGCAAAATTTTTTGCCTCTGATACTTCAATAAAAGCTCTAAAGATTGCAAAAGAGAATTCTCTGTTTCATAAAACAAGAATAAATTTTTTCTGTTCAAATCTTTTTAAAGCAATTAAAAAAAAATCGACTTTTGATTTAATTGTATCAAACCCACCCTATGTGAGTAAAAAAGAATATGAAAAGGTTTCGCCGGAAGTCAAAAACGAGCCAAAAAATGCACTCATTGCTAATGATAACGGGATATTTTTCATAAAAAGAATAATCAATCTGTCAGAAAAATATTTAAAAAAGAATGGAAATCTAATCATAGAAATTGGTGATACACAAAAAGGAATTTTAGAAAAAGAGTTTCCTTTTCTTTCCTTTCACAAAGATATTTTTAAAAGATGGAGATTTATTTCTTTTGAAAAAAAATAATTCAAAGCTTCCTTATTATTTTTTCTTTTTCTTTTGAAAAATAAAAATTAACTTTACCAAAAGGAGTTGAATTATCAAAAATTGCGATTAAAAAGTACTCATCATTTAACTTAAACAGATAAATATTAAGTTTATTCTCCAATTTTAGAAAACTTGACAATATCTCTGATTTCATGGTTTCATGGGAGAATTTTATTTCACTTAAAAGAATTTCCGATAATTCCGCTATTTTTTCTTCGGAATCCTCAAAGCTGTCTTTTACCTCATATACAGGAAATCCATCTTTTCCCATTATTCCAATATATTCCAGATTCAAACTTTTTTTTAACTCTTTTAAAAGTTCAAACACTCCTTTTCATCCTCCTATTAAGCTTATTAAGAAAAGATTCATAAAATTTAAGGCCTGTTCGTTTGTATCCTCTCAAAGCAGATAGAGACTTACCTTTTTTGTACAGTTTATAAAATATTTTCTGAGCCTCATAATATTTACCCTGTTTTTCCAAAATATCCGCCATAGAGACAGTTGTGTATAAATCTTCCTCAGAAATCACTTCCCTTTCTACCTGCTCACTACTATCATCTTTAGCTTTTTCTTTCTCTGGTAAAATATCTCTGTTAGTTGTAATTGTATCTTCAAAGCCCTCATGAAAGTTATCTTCTTTTTTTTCTTCTATAGATTCTGCAAAAGTAGGTTTCTCCCCTTTTTCAATTACTTCATCCTTATCCAGCATCTCTTCTTCTGCTTCAACTTTAATACCATCATTCTCCACTTCTTCTGAAATAACCTCCTCCTCACTAGAAAGGGCTATTTTTTCCCTGTCTGCTTCTGCGTTAAACTCTTCTTTTTCTTCACTCTCCACAAGATCATCTTCAGGTGGTGCTCCTTCTGAGGACTTATCCTCTCCCAAAATCTTTTTTAGTCTTTCTATCTCAGAAACAGATTTTGTGTCGCCGGGATTTAAAAATAATATTTTATTATACTCATCAATAGCTCTTTTTATATCTCCTTTTTTCTCATAAATATCAGCTAAGAAAAAATGAATTATAGAGCTACCAGGATTGGTTTTAATTAGCTCATCACACATAAATTTAGCTTCATTTAATCTCTCTTTCTCAATAAGAGCCCTTATCTTATAGATTTTTAATGTTTGGGAATATGGGAAATTTTCAACTGCCTCTTCAGAAAGTTTAAGAAGCTCATCCCATTCCTTTTTATTTTCATGTATTTCTAATTTTTCAAGATATTCAATAAGTTCCATATCTTTATTCACTAAAAACTACAGTTGCTTGGGCAGTTAAAATTCTATTATTAAACAAATACGGATCACCACTTACATGAGCAACAATTTTTACATAATGGATTCCAAAAAGCACATCAGGGGCATATAGTGTGCTCTCAAAAATACCATTTTCATCTGTTCTTCCTGAGCTTGGATTAAGTGAACCGAATCTTGAATATGAAGTACCATCATAAGTAGTGATTATAAGGCTAACATTAGCATTTTTAATAGGGCCAAGATTACTAAGAACTTTTACTATTACATTAGTGTTTTCTCCAGCATTTAAAACCGTTTTACCAACATTTATCATTGCATATAAGTCTTTAACCGCAGGCCCTGTAAAATCAGGAGCAGTGTACTCATTTCTTTTGCAGGAATTTAAAAGAAAAAAGCTTACAGTCACTATTAATAAAACAATTAATATTTTATTTTTCATTTCACTTCCTCCCATTGTTATTTATCCGCCCAGTCGGCAAAATAAACATCTATATTACCTTCTATCTCCATCTGATGTCCTGCCATATCTTCTGCATAAAATGTCACATGAGCTGTTGTTTGAATTACATCCTCATTTCCTCCTCCAACTAATCTAATTAAAGGAGGTTCCAACTTGGCTCTTACTGGAACAATCACAAAAGAAAATTTAGTCGCTGTATTAACTTTTACAGACACATTAATGTCCTCAACAAAAGTGTAAGGAACATCCACTCCCTCTTTATTCTTTCCATCATGTCTCGTAAAGGAAACTCTGTACCTTTTAATAATAACATCTCCATAATATGAAGAATCAGCATCAGGATTAAGCGGAACATTTCTAACTTCTGCCGTTGCAAGATCTTCCTGAACGGAACAGCTGCTAGTTTCTTTATTTAATATACATACATCAGAATCTATAACTGTTTTTGTACCTTCGCTATCAAGTAAATTATCAAGAATAAGAGTGCTTCCTGATCTTGTTTTGTTCTCTATTGCATTACAGGAGTTAAAATAGAAGAGTATCATGCTTCCTAACACAACAAAAAGTAAAATTATTTTTATTTTTTTCATTTTTCTCTCCTCCCTACCTAACTATTCTTGGAGTAATAAAAATCAATAACTCTCTATTTGTTCCAACTCTTTGAGTCCCTCTAAACAAGAAGCCTATTATCGGAATTTTGCCCAACCCTGGAACTGTATTTTTTGTTATACTATCCTCAACCTTATAAATTCCACCAATAACGGTTGTTCCTCCATCTTTAACAAGAACAGAGGTCTTTGCTCTTTGAGTGATAATAGGGGGAATTCCATTAACAAGATTAGAAAAGTCTGCATTATCATTTCTTATCTCAATTGTCATAATTATAGTACCTTCAGCTGTAATATGAGGGGTTACGTGAAGTTCAAGAGCAGCATTAACATACCTGGTAGAAACTGTATTGTATGCTACAGTTTGAACTGGAATCATTTTACCTTGAATAACATCAGCCTTAGTATTATCTTGAGTAGTAACTTCAGGCATGGATAAAATTTTTGCTTTACCCTTATTCTCAAGAGCTGTAAGGGCAGCATCAAGTCTAAAAGTATCAAGCACATTTCCTAAAGTAATACCTATTCCGCTTGAATATGCTGGAGCTGGTAAATTCACTGCATAACCGCCCAACGGGCCGTAAATCCCTTGCTGGGAAGCAACACTATTACCTGCTACTGTAATATTATTGGGAAACTTTAAAGATGTTTGGTTTCCATAATAATAATTACTTATGCCTTTAAACCCCCATTGAATTCCAAGATTTCGAGCATAATTTGATGTTGTTTCAACAATTCTTGCTTTTATATTCACCTGTAAATTGGGAGTATCCAAAATATCAATCATTTTATCAATAACTTGCACTTTAGGAACAACATCAGACACGATAATAGTATTTGTTCTTTGATCTATTAAAATTTTTCCTCTTTTACTTAATTGTGATTTCAACAATGGTTCCACTGCTTTCACTCTTGCATAGGATAATGTCCTGGTAAGAACTTTTAGAGGCCCTGATAATTTTTTAGCCTCCATAAGTTTTCTGTTTTCTTCCTCTTCTCTTGCCAAAACATCAGTTTTACCAACCCTTAAAACATTTCCTTCAAGCACTTTCCCCAGTTTGTTTGATTTTAATATCAAATCAAGAGCCTGATCCCACGGAATCTTAATTAATTCGCAAGTAACCTTACCGGAAACTCCGGGATCAATAATTAAATTTAAGCCAGCTCTAACAGCTATCTCTCTTAAAACATCTCTAATATCAGCGTCTTTTAATCTTAGAGAGATTAATGCTCCTTTGTAAATACTCTCTTCACTATGAAGTGTTTTTGCTTCAAACTTTTTAGTGTTTGCTTTTTCAATAGGAACTACTTTTATTTTCTTATTTACAACTTTCCTTACTTTTCTCTCATTCACTTTTTCAATAGCTTTGGCAATAATCTTTTTATCTTTTTTTACTACATTGTCAATTTTCTTCTCTTTTATAAAATTATCATTTCTTATCTTTACTGCACTATTCTTTACATTTATAATCAATTCTTCCTCGCTTTCATCAACGCTATAATTGATAATATTCTTCTTTAAATCAAAAACAAGCCTTGTCACTTTTTGAGGAACTACTTTGTTTTGTCCTACTCTTACCCTTGAAATATCAGAGAATTGAACAGAAAAAATATTTCCTCTTACTCTGTTTTTTGTATCATAAAGATCAAATACCAATCTTCTGGGATTATCAACATAAAATACATCATAAGTAGGAATATCACCATTAAACTTAAGATGTATTTTTAAATCATCTCCCACACTTTCAATTGCGAGATCATTTAAAAGGATATTACTTGTTTCACCATTAACAATTGGTGCATTCACTGTTTTATAAATCTCAACAATAACATTCGTTCCTTTCTTGTAAATTCTAAAAGGAGCGGATGTCTCCATTTTTAAATGAGAGTAAAGCTCTCCACTCTTTTCTTCAAAAGAAATACCTTTAACTATTCCATTACCCTCAATCTCCCCTTTATTCTCAGCAGAAACTCCTTTAAACCTCAAAACAATCTCTTTTGTATTACCTTCATTTTCAAAGAAATCAGGTATTTCACTAAATTCATTGGTTCCCACAAAAACCACTTTCAAGCTCTTCGCGTCATTTTTAAAATAAGTTTTTACAATTTTATTCTGGTAGGCCATCAAAAAGCTTCCGATGAATATAAGCACCGAAACTATCGTAAACACTTTAAGCTTTTTCATCTTCTCCTCCATAATATTATTCCTTCGAATTTTCATCTATATTTATTCTTTTAATAATTTCTCTTGTTTTTTTCAGCATTATGGGCGATTTTAAAACCTGAATAAACTTTACATAATCCGCCCTAACCTCTTCTACAACTCCATCCATTAACTTATCTCCCTTTTTTATAGAGTAAGCTTCACCTTCAGGAGTTACTACCATCGCAGAATACTGTCCTTTAAAACCAATAATTCCTGTTAATTGAATTTCAGTAATATAAAAAGGTTTTACACCTTTCTGGACCTTCTTTTTAGCAGCTTTTAATCCCTTTAAAAGATCATAAAATGGGTCTCTTCTGTTTTGCGGATCATAGTTGTAAAGCAAATTGGAATCGGAAATATTTTTGAATGAATTATTTGCAGGTTTTTCAATGGGAGCTTTTTTCTCTGTCTTTTGCACAGCAGAAACTCCACTCATACTCAGAAAAATTAACATTACAAATATAGATACAATTTTACTTCCCTTCATTTCTACCTCCTTCTTACCACAACTACTTTCTTTCCTTTTGGCCCTTTATTTTCCTTTTCAATAAAGATATAAGTCTTAGCTAAAACACGAGCAGATATAGTTTCACTTCGTGTTTGCTTCGTAAGTGCTTTAATCTCAAAATTTGAAATAGTGAAGATCCTCGATAAACTGCACAAATGAACAAAGAATACAGCCAAATCGTGGTAGCCTCCTCTTAATGAAAGACTTATAGGCCACTCAGCAAAAACATTTTTTACAGCTACTTTTTTATATTTAGTTTTCTCAATATTTCCCTGTCTTACAGTTACTCTTTGCTTAATAATTATACTCTTCGGAATTTCCCCTTTGGGTGTAAAACTAAGAATTGAAAGATTACAATCTTTTGCTCTTCCTTGTATAATTGTCAAAATCTTTGCAATCTCTTTTCTATTGGGTAAAATCTCTTGAAGTTTTTCCAAGTTAGCTTTTTTTAACTCTATATCTCTTTGAATCTTATTAATTTCCTTCTTCTTTCTCTGAAGTGTTTTTATCTCTGATTCTAATTGTGCCTTCTGTTTTTCCAAAGAAAGCACCTCATCCTGCCCCGGACTATAATACATCTTATAATAGATTCCTATAAACAATAAACCCAACAAAACAAAAACAATTAACTGGCCATACCACGGCAAACTTTTTATATCCATTATTTCACCTCGGGCATCTTATATTTAAAGTTGATGTTAAAGCTATAAAATTCAACTCCACCCTTTCTTAACTTTTTCGTGTTTATCAAATTAAAACTAGAAAACTTATTGGTCTTTTCAAGATTCGTGATAAATCGTGCGACTAATTCATTTGAAAAGGCATACCCTCTAATTCTAACAAATCCCTCTTTATAACTTAAAAAGGTAAACCATACCTGGTCCGGAATATTCTTAGATAAAAGATCTATTATCTCCACCGGCACTGTTCTATATTTCTTCAATCTATCAATAATCTCAATTTTCTTATTTATAACTTGCTGTTTTCTCTCTAGCTCCTTTAACCTTTTTTCAACATTTTTTAACTCAGGACTATTCTTTTTTGCCGTAAGAATATCTATATCCTGCCTTAATTGATCCATCTTACTACTCTGGCTATACCACATCGCTGCAATAATGAGCACAGTAACAACCATCACTCCAACAAACATATTTGTCAACCTCTTATCAGCTTCCCCCGTGACCAAAGCTTTTTTCTTTTTACCTTTTTCTCTTTTTTCTGATTTTAGTACATTTATCTTTATCATCTTTACTCTCCCATTTTTCTCATTGCCAAACCTACAGCAACAACAAAGGTACTTTCCATTTCATTTAGATAATCAGGATTAAACTTCTTCTCATTATAGTAAATATTCTGAAAGGGATTCACTAATTCCACAGGAAGACTAAGTTCCTCCTCCAAGAAAGAAGACAGATTCTTCATTTTTGCACTTCCCCCGCTGAGATAAATTTTAGAAATAGAGTCCTTAACAGAAATAGCCTGATAATAGTCAAATGTTTTTAATGTCTCCATTTTCAAGTCATTAAAAAGAACTCTTAAACTTGGCTCCAACACTTCAGCTGAAATTCCGGAAACCGTTTGTCCTTTTTTAATTTTTTCAGCCTTTTCAAAGTCAAGATGAAATTCCTTTTGAATAACATCCGTAAGATTTGAACCTCCAAGGTTAACATCTCTCGTTAAAATGGGAGCCCCGCTTCTTACAATTACTATATTCGTTAAAGAGGCTCCAACATTAAGGATAGCATAAGTAGTATCGGGAGGTATCGAGTAATTGTATTCAATCGCATTTTCCAGAGCAAAGTGATCAGTATCAACAACTTCAACATTCTTGCCAGCCTGAAGCACAGCACCTCTATACTCGTCAACCTTTTCTCTTTTAATAGCAACAAGAACAACTTCCATTCTTTCCTCATCTTCATTAACCACATCATAATCAAGATAGACATCTGTAATAGGAGATGTTAACTGACCTTTCGCTTCAAATTCAATAGATTCTTCTAACTCCTCTTCAGACATTTTCTGAAGAATCAGCTTCCTGGTGATAACAGCCGTTCCTGACAAGCTTATCGCCACATTCTTATTCTTAATATGAGCATTAGAAAAAACCTTGTTTATTGTCTCAGCCAAGGAAGTATAATCCATAATAGTTCCTTCAACAATCGTCTGAGGAGGTAGCGGTTCATATCCAAGTCCGGCCAGCTCGTAAATCTCTCTTCCACCTTTCTTTTTTGGTATTAATTCCACAACCTTTACAGCAAAGCTTCCAATATCAAGCCCAACTAAATTCTTTTTTTTAAACAAACTCACGCTTCTCTCCTTTTTTCTATACTCTTAATAATATATTATTTTTTGCAAAAAAGTCAATATATTTTAAAAATTTTTTTCTAAAATAAATAAAATTCAATATTTCAAAAATTATCATCTCTAATTTTCTCAACACAAATGTAAAGTTTAACGAAAAAGAACCCCCCCCCTCTCTCTTTTAAACACAGGTTTTCTCCATCAAGCGATTGTTATTTTTTCATCAAGATAGACATCTTGAATAGCATTTAAAATCTCAACCCCCTCTTTCATACTTTTCTGAAAAGCCTTTCTTCCGGTAATCAATCCCATACCTCCCGCTCTCTTATTAATAACAGCTGTTCTAACAGCTTGTACCAAATCGTTTTCTCCAGAAGCGCCTCCCGAATTAATTAATCCAGCTCTCCCCATAAAAGAATTCACTACCTGATACCTGGTAAGATCTATCGGATGATCTGTCATTAGTTTTTCATACATTAATTTGCTTGTTTTTCCGAATTTAAGCGCAAGAAAACCACCATTGTTTTGAGGTTGTTTTTGCTTTATTATATCAGCTTCAATAGTCACTCCCAGATAATTTGCCTGTCCTGTCAGATCTGATGCAAGATGATAATCTTTATCCTTTTTAAACTCAGAATTTCTCAAATAAGCCCATAATACTGTCACCATTCCTAAACTATGAGCATATTTAAAAGCCTGACTTATTTCTTGAAGCTGTCTCATGGATTGCTGTGAACCAAAATATATAGTAGCTCCAACACCGACAGCACCAAGCTCAAAAGCCTGATCAACATCCGCAAAAAGCACTTGATCATACTTATTAGGATAAGTTAAAAGCTCATTGTGGTTGATCTTAACTATAAAAGGGATTTTGTGAGCATACTTCCTTGCAACTGCTCCTAAAACTCCAAGAGTAGAAGCGACAGCATTACACCCACCTTCAATAGCAAGTTTCACAATGTTTTCAGGATCAAAATAAATAGGATTCGGAGCAAAAGAGGCACCAGCACTGTGCTCTATCCCCTGATCAACTGGCAATATTGACAAATAGCCCGTACCTGCTAACCTACCATGATTGAAGATAAGAGCCATATTTCTAAGAACAGCAGGAGACCTATCACTGTTAACCATTACCCTTTCAATAAAATCCGGTCCGGGAAGATGAAGCTGCTCCTTAGGAATAGTTTTACTTTCATAGTTTAAAAGATAATCACTTTCCTTCCCCAACAAAATTTCAATATTTATACTCATTTAGTCCTCCATATTTTAATAATAGCAAAAAAAAATAAATATTTCAACTTTTTAATATTTTCTCAATACTTTTAACAATTTTCAACCCAAGTTCCCCGTTTGACAGAGGAGATTTATCTTTCTCAATAGAAAATATAAAATCCTTTACCATTAAAGACAAAGGTTCATAAGTATCGAGTGAGGGGACTGTAATATCCCCTACTCGATATGCAAGCTGATATTCTCCAAAGTCAGAGGGCTCTAACTCTTCAACTTTTTTATCATAAATTTTTATTTTTTCCTCAGCTTCAGTGTCATTATATAAAATCATCTTCTTACTTCCTACAATAATAGTTTCCCTTATCTTACGTGGTGAAAGCCAACTCACAATTCCCTCTGCAATTATATTATCTGGAAATTTAAGCATTACAAACCCGACATCTGGATGCTCTCCAACTGTAGTTTTTAGCAAAGTTTTTGATTCTAATATTTCAGTATCAAAACCTAACCAATAAAAAATCATTGAAAGATCGTGCGGGAGCAAATCCCATAAAACATTTACATCTTGCCGGTGAATCCCCAAATTAATTCTTCTAAATGATATAAACTCAATTTTTCCAATTTCGCCTGAATCAACAAGCTCTTTTATCTTTCTTACAGGGGGGCTATATAAAAAAGTATGCCCACTCATTATTTTTAAATTTTTCTTTTGAGCTTTTCTTATTAAAAGATCAGCCTCTTTTAGTGATAAGACAAAGGGCTTTTCAAGATAAAGATGTTTGTTATTTTCCAATATTTTTTCTCCGAGTTCAAAATGAGTTTCAGGGGGGGTTATTACAAAAACAATCTCAATGTTTTTTTCAAGAAGTTCATTTATACTATCAGTTAAGACCACAGAAGGATAATGCTTCTTTATATCTTTTTTCTTTTTGTCATTAATGTCAAAAATAAATATTTTCTCTATTTTCTGACAATTTACAAGATTTCTAACTATGTTTTTTCCCCAATAACCAACACCTATAACACCTACATTCATCAATTCCTCCTGATTAACATTATAAACTTTTTCATATCATTTCTTCACTTTCCCCTTCCAACAGGTAAACCGGCTTTTTTCCAAACATTAAATCCACCTTTTATATTATATACATATTTGTATCCCATTTCTTTTAATCTTAAAGTAGCAAGGGCCCCCCTTCCGCCAGTTTTGCAAAAAACTATGATTTTTTGATTGGGGTCAGTAATAACCTTATGCACTTTAAATTCAAGCAATCCCCTTGGGATATGCATAGCTCCTGGAATAGTACCTCTTCTAAATTCTTTCTCCGTTCTAACATCAATTATAATAATCTCTCCTTTATCCATTATAGCTTGAGCTTCATGAGGGGTTATCATCTTAATTTTTGCAATAGCGCTTTTAATAAAATACTTAGCAGGTTTAATCTGGGCATAAGCTGAAAAAACCATCAAAATCGCGATTAAAAAAATAATAAGTCTCTTTTTCATTTTAACCCTCCTTTATTTGCTCTATTTTCTATTTTATCTACCAAAGGGAATGTAACAGCAGCTATTATTATAGCGCTAATTATCAAAACAATATAAGGAATTCCCCAAGCTTCCATCAATGTTTTTGCATCTATTTTTCCAAGATGATTTAATCCTTTAAATAAAAAAGGATAGCCCAAATCCCACATTGCAATACCTATGTAAACACCTATGAAAAAAGCCATTGCGTCAAAACTTCCGGTAACAGCACTTACAAGGGAAGTTCCCGGACAAAATCCACCTATTGAAAAGCCTATTCCAAATAGAAAACCTCCTATTGCCGCTGAAATGAGATACGATGGATGAAAGCTTAAAAGCTCAAATTTCAATAACCCTATTCCTGAAAAAATCCACAAAAAAAGGGCTGCAGTAATTATCCCAACAAATATAACTTTGTAAACAGCAAAATCATAAAGATAAAAAACACCTGCTAACTTTTTTGCGCTATAAAAACCTGATCTGTAAAGAGCATAACCAAAGAAAAAACCCACAATAAGAGCAAGTACAAGCAACGTACCGTGCCCCCAACCTAAAACTTTATAAAGAGGACCTATCATTTCCATAACCTCCTAAAAAAGAAAGCTCCTATGTAGCCTCCCAAAAAAAGAAAAATCATAAAAAGCCATCCACTAGGAGAAAATACAGAGCCACCCGAAAGAGCCATAGAGGAAGTACATCCTCCTGCAACTCTTGTTGCAAAGCCAACAATAATTCCACCTATAACAGCATAAATAAGTCTTTGAATATCAGAAATCTTTTCCCCTTTTTCAACTCTGAATCTGAATTTATTGTTTGCCAAAAACATTGCAAAAAGAGCTCCTATAATTACTCCAAGCCCCATAAATACCAAAAAGTTCCATAGGGGATAAACACCCCAGTAGTGTCCCATATAGGAATGATTCTTTACACTCTCCGGAGCAAACGCGCCGAAAACAGCCACAAGTGTTCTCTGCACAAAACCGGATGAACCAAGCCCAAAACCGGTTAAATAAAAGGAAAAGAAAAGAACAACACCTAATAAAATACCTGCTTTTACGGGAGAAAGATCTTTTTTTGGTGGAAGTTCTTTAGGTTTATCAAGTCCCTTTTTCTTTTTTCTCCAGAATTTATAATGATGATGGTAAGCAAAATATTCGGAAACATAGCCATGAATCATACCGAAAAGGCCTTCTTGCTCGGGAGGATAAAGAAGAGCCATATATATATGTACAGATAGTCCCATTACAACAAGTCCTACAGCAATAAAGTGAATAATTATTGCCCACCTAATCAAAACAGGCGTCAAAAGGTGGAAAACCATTACAAAACCAGTTATAATTATCATCGGCACCATAAGAGCTACAACCATGGCAAAAAGTTTTTGTCCTCCATTATAAGAATCCTGAGGAGGGTAGTGCACCTTTTTACCGAGTGCGACTTCCTCAAACTTAGCTACTAACCATCCTATATCATCTTTTGTTATTCCAAAAATCTCTTTTAAAGTAGGTTTCAAGTATCTTCTCCATCCGAAAAAAGCATAAAGAATTAAAACAACCGCCCATATAACACCTACAAAAATGTGAGTTCTTATTATATTTGCTCTTGTACCGTAAATGTCACTTACAAGTTCAGTAAAAAATTTTGGCACAAAAATATAATAAGAGGAAATTATCAAAGCAGCACCTGTAACAAGTTCTGTTAACCATACGAGCATATTAAACCAATGAAGAAATATTGTAGCAACATGATGCTTTTTTATCTTTTTGCTTTTTAATGCTTCCTTCTCTTCAGGCGTCAGAGGGAGGTATTCCTCTAAAATCTCATTCCTCATCTTCACCCTCCTTTTCTCCTTGATTTATTTGAAACAGATAGGCAACAAGACTACCGATAAAGGTTGCACCTGCACCTAAAATTACAAAAGGTCTTAAAATATTAGACCAGATTTTAGCTGGAAGTATATCCTTTTTCTTAGGCGGATAATTCTTTATAATAGCCTCAATCTTGCTTCTTCTACCTTTATAATAAACATTGGGACCAGGGTTAACCTCTTTGGTAGCAATTACATAAGTATTCCCTTCACTTATCTTCTTGGAAATATAAGAGTCTTTGTTCTCAAGATCTCCGAAAATTTTTGCAGAAACAATGCATGTTTTTACACAAGCGGGGCCCTCTTCTCCCAATCTTGGATAACAAAAATCACACTTTTCAACTTTCTTGGTAACAGGATTTATAAATCTTGCTCCATAGGGGCATGCCTCAACACAATAACCACATCCAATGCAAAGATCATAATCCACAAGAACAATTCCAGTTTCAGTATCCTTAAAAGTTGCTTGAGTTGGACAGGCGGGCACACATGGAGGATCATCACAATGATTACACTGCCCGACATAAGAGGTAAATACCATCTCATCCTTAATCTGAACAGGTCCTATATGTTTAACCCATGTTCTGAAATAGTCTTCAGGAGTTTGCCACTGAGCTTTACAGGCAACCATACAAGCCTGACAACCAACGCAGCGGTCAAGGTCAATGACCATTCCATACTTAGCCATTAGCAACCTCCTTCTTCCTCTTCATGCCCATCAACGGGCAGAGAAGTTGTTAATTTAATTTTTATCTCCTTTTCCGGTTTTTTCTTAAAACCGGAAGGCTTTTGTTTAATTACAGGAAAATCTATCTCCTTCCCATCTTTAACTATTTTTATAAAATTTATTCTTTTTGCCATTCCTCCCATTATTGGATCAAGGACAATCTTTGTAATAAGAGCATTCTCAAACATTCCCTTCTTATACGCTAATCTTAGGAATGGGGATTGAGAACCAAAACCATGATATGTGTGAACCATATCATGTCTTATTCCAGGTGTAACTTTCAATTTAACAGGATCAGAAATAACACCAGCCTGATTTTTTAACCTTACATATTCTCCATCTTTTAATCCCATCCTTTTTGCAGCTTCTTCATTAATCCATAGGTCATTTTCCGGATTGAGAGCGTGGAGCCATTTGTTATTTTCTGTTCTCGAAAAAGTATGAACAGGGGATCTTCCGTAACTTAGCCTTGCCCATCCTTTTGGAGGATCCTCCACAGGTTCGTATTCAGGAATCGGGTCTTTATCATTCAAACTTAATTTGGTTGAATAAAGTTCAATCTTTCCCGTAGATGTTGGGAATCTGTAATTTCCTCCGAAATCATCAAGAAAAGGCTTTCCCTCATACCTATAAACTCCACCTTCTTTCTCCACTTTTCTCAAATTTGTTCCTATTGAAGAAAGTGCTAAATTGAGATAATCTTCCATAGTCTCACACGGAAAACAATCTTTAAGTCCAAGTCTCTTTGAAAGCTCCCTTACTATATAAAATGGATCTTTTGATTCGTAAAGAGGCTGAACAACAGGCCTTCTTATTTGAATAAATGGAGTTCTTGAATCAGCAACCATAAATGGTATATCGTATCTTTCTAAATATGTAGCTTCAGGAAGAACAATATCAGCATAAAGAGATGGTTCTGTAGGTTTTATATCCACCACAACCATAAAATCAAGTTTATTTATTGCCTTTATTGTTTTCTGAGGATTCGGTGTATTGTGTATTATATTGGAACCATAGACAATCCACATTTTAACTTCATCATTTAAGGTAGCTTCCCTTATACACTCTGTGGTGGTTTCCATAAAGGGATACTCACTTGTATCACAAAGAAAATCTTCCCCTTCTGTTTTATTGGGACAGGGACATCCTTTTAATTTAATCTTAGTCGGAAAAAAGTAGCCCCCTCTTCTTCCGACAGCACCTAAAATAGATGCAAGAATCGCAAGAGCTCTTACTCTTTGAGTATCATTTCCATACCATGTTGATTGTCTTCCCGGGAATATTGTGACAGCTGGTTTACTCTTTCCGAAAAGCTCTGCTATTTCAATAATTATCTCTTTCTTTATTTCCGTATTTTTTTCAGCCCACTCCGGTGTATAATTTTTCACCTCTTCTTTTAATTTATCAAAGCCATAAGTGTACTCATCAACAAAATCCCTATCATAAAGATTGTGCTGAATAATATAATTTATAAGAGCTAGAATGAGAGCTGTGTCAGTTCCCGGTTTAATTGGAAGCCAGTAATCCGATTTACCGGCAATCATGGAAAACCTCGGATCAACTGTAACAAGCTTTGCCTTTCTTCCTTCAACAGCCTCTATAAACTCTTTTACCAAGGAGGTGTGAACATTTTCTCCTATATGAGAGCCTATTAAGAGAATAGCTTTTGCATTTATCAAATCCACTCTTTCGGGAGAACCCGCTCCCATACCAAAGGTAAGCTCAAAAGCAACATCTCTGTTTCCTCTACACTGATCAAAAGAGGCATGAGCTATTCTGTCAGTGCCAAAGTTCTTCAAAAGCTTTCTCATGGGAATAGAGGATGAGCCGTGAGATAAGTTGGCTATGCTTCTTGCACCATATTTTTTCTTATATTCAAGCATCTTTTCGGCAATTCTATCAAGAGCTTCTTTCCACGAAATTCTCTTCCACTTGGGTTCTCCTCTCTTGCCAACATTTAACAAGGGATACTTAAGTCTGTCAGGATCATAGAGCTGCATTATACCAGAGTTCCCTCTCGCACAAATCTTTTCACCATTGTGAGGATTTTTGGTATTCCCCTCAATTTTCAAAAGTCTCCCGTTTTTAACCTTCCCTATAATTCCACACTTCCAGAAGCACATTTCACAGATAGAAGGAATCAGCTCAACATCTTCCTTACCTGCTTTCCCGGGTGGAAATTTTTTGAATACATAGGAGTAATCCGTAACACCTATTGCTCCTGCTCCAAGGAGCGATCTTTTAAAAAACTCTCTTCTGGAGATCGGTTTCCCCATCTTTCAACTCCTTTAATCTATTATTTAAAAAGACACCAATCTTTTCACAAATAAAAGAGTAAAAGCCTGTATTATCATTTTTCTTAACCTTTTCAATAAATCTTACAAACCACGGTAAAAAGTGCGAAGACAGAAATTTTCTCTCAGCTTTATATTTTTTATCATTTAAGAGATTTGAAAGAAATACTAACTCATAAATTAAATAATCTGGTGGGAATTCCCTTGCTTCTATTGCATATCCCCCACTTTTATAAAATGATTCAACCTCATCATAAAGATTTTCAGAGTTTAAATAGACAGAAGCAAAGGGAGGAGCAGGAACAAATGGATGAGCATTAACAAATAATTTAGTATATTCTATTTCCAAATCATCCAATGAGGGGATCTTCTCATTATGATGAAAACCAACTATATTTTCGAACTTACCAAAAAGGGATAATTTTTCTTCATTAGGATAATCCAAAAGATTTGCAAAAATCAGGTAAAAATTATCTTTGTTCATTTTCGCTTTCGCACTGATCTTCATTATTTACGAAGCTATGTCTCTCCTTTGAAATTTTTCGCACTATCTCCCTCATCATTTCCATTACCTTTAAAATTTCAGGCTGAGCAAGATAATAGTAAATATAGTTGCCAACCTTTTCTCTGCCCAATATCCCTATTTTATAAAGAGCTCCCAAATGGTTAGAAAGGTTACTCCTTGAAAGCCCGGTAGCTTCATATATTTCAGAAACATTCATCTTTTTAAGACCGATTGATTCCAATATCTTAAGTCTTGAAGGAGTGGTAATAGTTCTGCAAATTAAAGAATAATACTCATAAAAAGGATCATTAACAGCCATAATAACTTAATATATGAAAAAAAAATCGCCATGTCAACACATTGTTATTTTATTAATTCATTAAATAATGAAATACAATTATACTTTTTCTTCCCCAAAACAATCTTGCTTTTTTCCTTTTTTGCACTATATTATTATATTAAAAGAAATAGGAGGTAACAATGGTTTACCGCCGCCTTGTGAGTTTTATCGAAGAAAAAAAAGATTTAATCGCCAAAATGTGGATTAATGAAACAAGGGCGTCAAAATACATGAGAACATACCAAAAGCTAACAGATGGTGAACTTGTAAAAAGAAGCAAAAAACTTATTGAAAACCTGATAATTTTTTTAAAAGAGGATATTTCAAAAAATAAAATAGGAAAATACTTTGCGGGAATTGGAAGAGAAAGATACAAAGAGAAATTCCCTTTATGCGAAGTTCAGTACGCAGTTTATCTCTTAAAAAAAATTCTGTGGAAAACAATACTTGAAAAAAACATTTTTGATAGCACAGTAGCTCTTCAAACAGCTCTTGAGCTTCAAACCACTTTTCACTCATTTTTTGATAGAGGCATATTCTTCATAATTAGAGGGTACATAGAAAAACAGTATGAAGGACTTAAAAACAAAGAAAACTTACCAGAAGAAAAGCTTATAAAATACTTTTATCCTGGCTCTTTCATTCATCCTGATTTCGATATAGAAGAGCTTTTTAGCAAAGAGAGATAAAAGAATTTATAAATTCCTCACTTTTTATTTTAATATTCTTTAAAGCAAATTTGATTTTTAGGTGAGATTTATTTAAAATAGCAGATGAGCAAAGAGTTAAAAACTCACCCTGTAAAAGGCATTTTTTATTCAATAACTTCAGCTTTGTCAGTAACAGTTGTTTATATTATTTCAAAATTTGTTCAAAACACATTATCAACAGAGCTGTTTTTATTCTGGTGGTTTGGGCTTGCTTCTGTCTGGGGAAGTTTTTTTATCATAAAGATGAAAATCTTTAAAGAATATGTGAAAATAATAAAAAGACACATTGGGTTTCTTTCCTACTTTGCTATTTCCGAATCATTTGGAACATTTTTGTTTTTTTACTTAATAAAAAAGCTCAACCCATCAGTCGTCTCATTTTTAGGAAGCATTACTCCGCTTTTGGTTGTAATCGTAGGATACTTCATTTTAAATGAAAAATTTAACCTTATAGAAGGAATAGGAGCTATTGTTGCAATTGTAGGAGTAGGTATAATCACATACACAACGCCTGAAGTAAAATCTCTATATCTTCTTATTCTGTTTATTATGCTCTTTATTTTCGCTTTCAATACAGTTTTAGTAAGAAAAAAATCGACTGAAATACCATCTCTTTTAATCACAATTCTAAGAGTTTATTTTTTATTTACAGTATACGCTCTTTTTATTTTAATGAAAGGAGGTTTTCAATTCCCTGCCAAAAGAGAAATGATAAATCTATTGATAGGCTCTTTTACAGGTCCTATTTTGGGAATGTTTTTACTTTTTAAAGCTCTGTCTTATATGAAAGCAGGGACTGTTTCAATAATCAGATCAATTCAGCCATTCTTAGTGGCTATCGGAACATATTTCATATTAAAACTTCCTCTTTCATCCAAACAGCTAATAGGAGGAACAATTGTAGTTATAGGAATAAATATAATTCTTTTCGGAGCAAATATCACAAAGAACAATTTTTTAAACCGTCCAATTAAAAATTAACGGAGGATAAAATGGGAAATAATTATGCAGTAATCGGATTACAGTGGGGAGATGAAGGAAAAGGAAAGATAGTAGATATTTTATCAGAAAAGATAAAACTAACAGTAAGATACCAAGGCGGACACAATGCAGGACACACTGTTATAATAGCAGATAAAAAGATAGTACTTCACTTAATACCCTCGGGAATCATTCACAGTGATACAAGATGCATCATAGGAAACGGTGTGGTTGTGGATCCTCATGCATTTTTAAAAGAGATAAATGAATTAAACCAATTGGGCATTAACACAGAGGGAAGGCTGTTCTTGAGCAAAGATGCACATATGATTTTACCTTTTCATTCTCAGATAGACACAATAATCGAAGAGGAAATAAGAGGAGACCAAAAAATTGGAACAACCAAAAGGGGTATAGGTCCATCATATGAAGATAAAGCCGGAAGAATAGGGATTAAACTTTCTAGCCTTTATAATCCGGAATATTTAAAGAAAGAACTTAAATACTTGGTAAATATAAAAAATCTATTCCTAAAGGGAATAGACAAAGAGCCACTTAATTCTAGCAAAATATACGAAGAGCTTATGTCAATAAGAAAGGAACTATTAAAATACATAAGCGATACCTTTCTAATCATTCAAAAGGCAAAAGAGAAGGGAGAAACAATTTTATTTGAAGGTGCACAGGGAGTTTTACTTGACATAGACTATGGCACTTATCCCTACGTATCATCATCACATCCGACAGCCGGAGGAATATTCACAGGTAGTGGTATTGGCCCTGATGTAGATATTAATGTGATAGGCATAGTTAAAGCTTATACCACAAGAGTGGGGAAAGGTCCTTTTCCAACAGAGGCAACAGGTAAAGATGAAAAGACTCTGAGAGAAAGAGGAAAAGAATATGGGGCAACAACAGGAAGACCACGAAGATGCGGATGGCTTGACCTTTTTGCACTCAAATATTCAGTGAAACTAAATGGGGTAAACTCTATTGTTTTGACAAAAATAGATATCCTGGATTCATTTGAAAAAATAAAAGTTTGCACGGGCTATAAATATAAAGGTAAAATACTGGAAAATTTTCCTACAGAAAGCTGGATATTAGAAGAAGTCGAACCTATCTATGATGAAATAGAAGGATGGAAAGGCATAACATCAGGAATCACAGAATATAACAAACTTCCTGAAAAAGCAAAAAAATACATCAAATATATAGAAAATTATCTGAATGTACCTGTCTCAATAATCTCAACAGGACCCAATAGAAAGGAAACTATTATAATAAAAGAATTTTAATGGGAAGACATTGGGGGCAACACTTTTTCTGGAATAAAGGTCTTGCTGAAAAGATAGTTAATCTTATTGAAATAAGAAAGGGGGATTTTGTTATAGAAATTGGACCGGGAAAGGGTATTTTAACAGAGTTTATACTTAAAAAGACAAAAAATCTTGTTACGATTGAAATTGATAAAAAACTTTCAGAGGAGCTTAAAAAAAAGTTTCAGAACCTTAAAATAATAGAAGGAGACCTTCTTAAGATAGATCTTGACTCCTTATTAAATAAAGATTTTAAATTGGTAAGCAACCTTCCTTACAAAATATCATCCCCAACACTTTTAAAAATTTTCAAGTACAGAGAAACATTCAGAGAGGGAGTAATTGTTATACAAAAAGAGCTTGCTGAAAGGATAGTTTCAAAAGAAAATTCAAAAAAGTATTCACCACTTTCCATACTGCTTCAAATATTTTTTGACATAAAAATAGCATTTCATCTATCGCCGGGAAACTTTAATCCTCCTCCACTTGTTGATTCTTCAGCCCTGGTAATAAAAAAAAGAGAAAAACCTCTTTTGGAATTAAACAATCCGGAACATTTCAAATCATTTTTGGACAGACTTTTTAATCAAAGAAGGAAAAAACTAAAAAATAATTTAACAGACGAAGAGTTCAAAATTCTAAAAGCAAATGATTTAATAGAGAAAAGAGCAGAGCAATTATCTATTTATCAATTATTCAAACTTTACAGGAGTGTCTATGAAACAGGTTGAAAAGGATTTCTTTAAAAGGGACACACTTGATATTTTGAACGAAATTATAGGAATGAAATTAGTTTCTGAAATAGGGGGAGTTAAAACAGGTGGGATGATAGTGGAAGCTGAGGCATATTTAGGAGAGAAGGATCCCGGGAGCTTTGCTTACGGAGGAAAGCGGACAAAAAGGAGCACACCCCTGTATGATGAAGAGGGGACAATATTTGTTTATTTAAACTATGGTATGTACTTTTTACTAAACATCATAGCAGAGCCAAAAGAGAAAGCAGGAGCTATTTTGATAAGAGCTATCTTACCTGAGATAGGAGTAGAAACCATGAAAAAAAGAAGAGGACGAGACACTATAAAAGGCTTAACGGATGGCCCTGGCAAACTCTCTATTGCTCTGGGAATTACGGATAAATTAAATGGATATAAAATTTATTTACCAAGTTCCCCTTTAAAACTTTTTTACGGGGAAAAAATCCCCTTCCGAAAGCTAAAATTTACAGGAAGAATAGGGATTTCTCGCGGACAGGAGCTCCCTTACAGAGCATTTTTTAAAGAATAGGAACTCTTTTCATCAATATAAAATTATGCCTGCGTAGCCAACCACATTTGAGGTATCACCAGAAGCTTCGGCAGAGGTTGTATATTTGATCAATTTTGTTTTTAAATTATCTCCTTTTAGAGCTTCCAACATTATGGTTACAGGAGCAACACCACACATTGAGACTCTCTTTTCTTTTACCTTTTTCCACAAACCTTCAGGGTCAACTGCTAAAATTCTTTCTATCGCAAATCTATCCTTTTCCTCTGCTTCCCATTGAGGAACATAGTGACTGAAATCACTGCTCGCCACAATTAAAACATCTTTTCCATATTCCTCTATTGCCTTTTTCAGTCCTCTTCCTATAAGGAGAATCTCATTTAAATCATAACCCATTATAGAAAAAGGAACAATTTTAATATCTTCTCTAAAAAACTGCAAAAATGGGATTTGCACTTCTATTGAATGCTCATACATATGAGCAGTCTCATCAATATATACATAAGGGGTGTATTTAATAATTTTTTCCGTTAATTCTTTATTTACTTCCACTATACCGAGAGGAGTACCCCAATGATCAGCTCCCGAAAGAGCGTAAAATTGACCTATCCCCTGATGATTTGGGCCTATAATGATTATATCCTCAGGAATTTCAATATTACTGAAAACCTCACTCGCAACTTTTCCTGAGTAAAAATAACCGGCATGGGGGCTTACAACTCCCTTAGCTCTTACTTTTCCCTCCACTTCTACAACTTTCACTTTAATTGTCTGAATCAATGTATCCGGAGCATCCGGATAAAACTTACCGGCTACAACAGGTATTCTTATCATTTTCCTCCCATCATATTAAGGCTCTTTTTTTGATAACCGGTCAAATCGATTTTAAAAACCGATAGAGGAATAGCCATTTTTTTAAATCTTATAAGCTTTGTTTTTGTAACAGAGGATTGTCCCATAAAGCTTGCAGTCTGTGTGCTTTCTACAGGGAAGCCCTCAATTTTTTTAAATTCAGGGTTATTAAGCAGTTTTTTTAAATCTTCGTCGGGAAGCATCATCTCATAGCTTTTCACATAAAGGTCTTTTGGAATACTTATATCCTTAGAAATCCAGCTCTCACTTTTCATCCCATAAATATCGGTAAGAACCTTATAGCACTTATAACCATCTATAACTTTTCTCTCTCCAGTAACTGTTACTGTTATACCTGAGTTCTTATCTTTTGAAAATTGTTTCAACATATTTATTATCATACCTGTCATCTGTTTGAATTTTGCCATATCAAGTGTGGAATATGTTTTATTCTGTTTGTTAACAATCAAAACTGTATTATCCTGATAGTTAATTACCGTAATATTGTCTCCAGAATCAGTTCTTAACATAGAAGGGTTAAACCATATTTTGGTTATTGTAGTCTTTGAACCCTGCGGCGATGTTGTCTCACTTTTTTGTTCAATATAGTATCCTGAAACCGCAAAAGCAATTACAATAAAAAATACGATAAAAAACAAACCAAATTTTTTAATCATTTTTCCTCCTTATTTTTTCCGGAAGGCTTTCTCGGCCTTCCTCTTTTTGCTGCTTTATTAACTTTCTTTTTTGCTGTTTTCTGGGGTGTACTTTTGGTCCCCTGTGTTTTTGTTTTTTTACCTGTTGTTTTTCTTACTTTCACAGCCATATTTTCATTTTTCTTCTCCCGTGTTCTACCTTTCCCACTATAATATTTTTTCTCTCTTTTTTCAACAAAATTAACCAATCGTTTCCATAAACCGGAACCCAGATACTGATCTACTGTATTGAGGATTCTCTCTATTGATAGCAAAAGGTCGTCATCACCAAGCCAGTATTTCTTAACTTTTTCCTCACCTGCTCTATTTATTATCTTTTTTATAACATAAGCAGCTATCGCAATATCATCTAAATAACCTATCGGACCCATAACTCCTTCGGGGAAAAGGTCAAAAGGTGATATAAAGTAGAAAAGAGCAATTCCTACCAAAAGCCTATCTTCCGCAGGAAGTTCTTTATCCGTTGAAAGTTTCCAAAGTAGATAGAAAAAATCAGGTGCAGCAACAATATACTTAAAAACCTTTTTCTCCCTAACACCCTTTCTCTCAGCCCATTCCATTATTTTTTCCCTTAAATTTAAGTAAAATGCTCTACTTCTCTGTTCACCCATTTTCAGCCTCCTAATTAGATTTTAAATAAAAAATAATATTAAGTCAAATCTAACTTGTAGAATAAAAATATTTATAATAGTATATAAAACTAAAAAAGATAAGGAGAAAAAAAATGAAAAAAACAATACTTTTAACCTTATTAATACTAATAATCACAACTACTTTTCTTCTCCCATGCACTGTTGGAGTTGCTTCAGGAAAGGCGACTGTTGACGGAAGGCCCCTTCTCTGGAAAAACAGAGATTCTTCAGGTTTTGAAAACTATGTAAGATATTTCATAAGCAATGGCTATAGCTACCTTGGACTATTCAGCAGAGGTATCCCTTCATCAATGTATGGGGGAATGAATGAAAGAGGATTTGCAATAATGAACTCAGTTGCCTATGATCTTGGGAAAACCGGAGGATCTGATAATGGCAGACTGATGAAAAGAGCACTTGAAGAATGCGCAACTATAGAAGAGTTTGAAAATCTACTAAAAAGAGTTTTGGGTAATTATGATCTTGCGGCAAATTTCGGAGTCATAGATTCAAAGGGAGGAGCAGCAATTTTCGAAACATCATCAAATAATTATAAAAAATTCGATGCTAATAAATCCCCAAAAGGATATTTACTCAGAACCAATTTTTCATTTTCGGGAGGTGGAAATGTCGGTATTAAAAGATTTAAAAGAGAAAAGGAAATTTTTGAAAAAAAGCTTAAAGGGAAATTGGATGTTAATTTTCTTTTAAAAAAAGTTTTCAGAGATATAAAAGATAAAGATGGATCCATATTTGATTATAAAAAAGGTTTTAAGAGAGGAGACAAGAGATTTTATTATACAAAAGATTCTATTTGCAGGCCTTATTCTGTTTCAAGTATGATTTTCAGAGGAGTGAGATCGGATGAACCCGAGTATCTATCCACCTTTTATATAATACTAGAAAACCCTTTAACAGGTAGCGTCATCCCCTTATGGGTAAAAGCAGGAAGTGTTCCGAAATTAGTAGAAAACTACAAGCATTCCCCTCTCAATTTTGAACAGATGAAGATTTATTCATATCTTTACCCGCATGACAAAGCTTACACGCTTGATGTTTCCTATCTTGCAGGAGAAAACTCTCCAAATTTATTACAGAAAATATTTTCCTTAGAAAATTCCATACTTAAAGAGACAGAATCAGCTCTTGAAAGCTGGAGAAAATCTTTTCCGGGAAGAAGATCAATTTCTCTCTTTCAAAACTACATCGTTAACAAAGTTTATAAAAATTATAAAAAAATCAGCAAAGAGTTTTATTATCTCAACATGAGTAAAAGAATAAAACTTACTCCATACATTAAAATAAAGGAAAAAATAAAATCAAACTTTCTTCCTCTTAAAGAGAACAGGATTATCTTTTCAACAGAAAGAGGAAAAATTGTTCTTTTGGATCTTAAAACAAAAAAGAAGAAAGAGAAAAAAATATCTTTAAGATTAAAAAATAAAAGAGTACTTTTAGCTAGAGGTTTAAACAATAAAATTTATCTCTACAGCGAAGCAAAAATTTATACACTTAATAAAAAAACCTTTAAATTTGAAAAAACATACAATCTTTCAAATTTTAAAGGATTTAAAAAGTACTTGAAAGAAGCAGAATTATCCTTTTTAGTAAGGGTAAGAAATAATCTTTATGCCGGTGTTCCTTCAAAGCATATAATAATAAACATAGACTTAAGAAAAAAAAGAATCCAGAAAAAGGCAGGTCAAAACAATAAGGCAGGATTCAGAGACGGCACAGGAGTCATTTCTTTGGTAAGCAACCCATTAAAAGCTTCCAGAAACTACAGAGACGAGCTTTTTTTCATAGATGCAGATAATTATTCCATAAGAAGTTTAACCACTTCAGGTGTAGTTTTTACACTGGCAGGAGTAAATGGAAGAGGAAGAGATAATGGCTGGATAGAGGAGGTTAAAATAAAAAATCCCTATGATATAATTTTAAATAAAAATGATGAAATTTTAGTTCTTTCTGAAAAGGGATTGAGAATAATAGATAAAGATAATTTTTCTTATTTAGTAAAAAGAAACCTTGGAAGAGATTTTATTTTCGTAGAGAACAGTAATAATCTATTTTTATACAATAGGAAAAACAAAATAATTTGGAAAATTTCAATTTAATATTTTTTAAAAAATCCAAATTTTTGGATAAATTAGTTATAAATAAACTTATGGTTTAAGAATAATAATATTTTAAAAATGGAATAATTTTTGCACCCCTATTTTACCAAATTTTATAAGGAGGTGTATCTTGCGTAAGCATTTAACAATTACACTCGCTTTATTTTTTGTTATAGCGAGTATCTCTTTTGCTCAGGTTCAAACAGGTAATATCTATGGCACGGTAGTTGATGAAAACAACCTTCCTGTTCCAGGAGTAACAGTTACTCTCTTATCAGATCAGGTAGGAAAGATTGCAACAATTACAACAGCAAAGGGAGTGTTTAGATTTCTATCCTTACCCCCTGGTAAATACAGTATAATAGCTGAGTTAGCAGCTTTTTCCACTGTGAAGAGGAAAAATATCACAGTCAGTGTTGGTTCGAATGTCACCTTAAAAATAAAGATGGTTCCTAAAACACTAAAAGAGGAGATAGTAGTAAAAGCCACTCCTCCCGTTATTGATACGAGAAAAACAACAACTGCTACAAACTTAACAAGTGAAGAGCTCCAGGCACTTCCCACAGCAAGGGACCCTTTTGTTATTATGGAACTTACTCCGGGAGTTGTTATGGACAGAGAAAATGTTGGTGGCTCTGAAACAGGACAGCAGTCAAACTTTGTTTCAAGGGGTGTCGGAAGAATGGGAGCAAATTGGAACATGGATGGAGTTAATGTAACAGATCAGATTTCAGTCGGAGCAGCTCCTCAATATTATGATTTTGATAGTTTTGAAGAGATTCAGATCCAAACAGCAGCAAATGATATTTCCGTCTTTTCAGCTGGCGTTCAGATCAACTTTGTTACAAAAAGGGGCAGTAACAAGTTTTTTGGAGGTGGCAGAACATACATAACATCAGAGAAATTTCAAAGTGAAAATATGACATCTGAACTTGAAGAAGCCGGACTTGAACAGGGGAATAAAATTAATTATATCGGCGATTATGGCTTAAACATTGGAGGACCTATTAAAAAAGACAAAATTTGGTTTTGGATCGGCGGAGCTTATCAGGATATAAGGAAATACTTGATAACAGGAGACTTACAAAAACAAGTTCTAAGAAATTTTGAAACAAAAATTAATCTTTCCCTTGGAAAGCATAGAATTGAAACATTTTTCAATTGGTCAAACAAAACAGTTAATGGAAGACAGAGTCATAGTCCTTTGGACGCCTGGGAATCAAGGTATAATCAAACAGGACCGCATCCATTTTTTAAACTTCAGGATGAAATAACAGCTTCTGATACTCTTTTTCTTTCAACTAAAGCAAGCTACTTTGGAGGAGGTTTTAAACTTGAACCTATCGGTCCAATCGGAGGAATAGCTATTTATGATAGAGCTTTAGATAGGTACCTCGGAACATATAGAATGTCAGATTACCAGAGACCTCAATATTTTGCTCAATTTCAGGGAAATTATTATAAAGAAAACATATTTGGTGCTGATCATGAGTTTAAATGTGGAGTTGAATACAAATATTCACCGGGAAGAAGAACAAGGATTTACTACTCTCAAAGACTCTATTACAAAGATTATGAAGCACATATCCCCTATAGAGCATACTTTTACAGAAACTCGGATTATGACTATGTGCTTTACAGATTGGGAACATTCTTTCAAGATACTATAAGTTTCAAAAAACTTACTATTATTGCTGGAATGAGACTTGACAGACAGAGCGGATGGGTAAATGAACTTAAAGTTGACGGAACCCATGTGGACTGGGCTGGAGAATACAATCTTCCTGCAGTAACAGTTCCCAAAACAGATCTTAATTTTGCTTGGAATACTTTTCAGCCGAGATTCGGATTAATTTATGATATATCAGGCAATGGAAAAATGCTTTTCAAGTTTAATATAGGTCTTTATAGCGAACATATGAGCTCTGACTTTCTTTACAATCTTGCATCAACTTATGGATATGGTTATACTTATTGGAATGATGCAAATGGAGATGGAGCTGTTCAACCTGATGAAATAGGGAAAATAAAATTAAAGGATTACTTCAAAATTCTTTCACCAGACAAGCTATATGATAAAGATCTTTCTTCCCCTAGATTGCTTGAAATAACAACAGGCCTTGAAAAAGAAATTTTTGAGAATTTTTCAGCAGGTGCAAATATTATTTACAGGAAGCACTATAACTCTTACTGGACACTTTATTATATAAATGATAACGGGACTCTAAGGCTTCCACAGCCAGATGATTGGGTAATTGGCGGATATATTCCTGAGCAGTATGGTGGTTACGCATGGTGGGAATTAAGAGACGGGCTTGAACGATCCACTCAAACATGGATGACAAATCGTCCGGATTATTACACAAGATACCTTGCTTTTGAAATAAGATTCAAGAAAAGACCAACCGCATCAAGCAAATTAATGCTTGATGGCTCATTTACTTATCAGGATTGGAGAAGGTTTTATCCTACAAGAGCATCTTACAATGATCCTACAGGACATAAGCCTGTTGACCTTTATGATGGTAAGTATGCAGGATATATTTCCTCAAGTAGTGGAGCCTCCAATGCTTCTATGAATCCAAGATGGATGACAAAGATTGGATTTGTGTATCAATTCCCTTATAATATTAATTTCGGAGGAACATTTATTGTAAGAGATGGGTATATACTTCCCAAACACTATGTTGATATGAGCGTTACAAGAAACGGGATCGATGATAACCCATCTGTCATGATCGCAGAATACGGCACATACAGATTGCCAACATTTTACATGTTAAACCTCAGAATCGAAAGAATGTTCAGAGTAAAAAATGCAAAACTTTATCTTACTCTCGATGGATTTAACAT
>Ga0190334_1000219_pt1 | contig 29953 bp, 28 predicted proteins | sample 48720478_MG_FD_161270 | JGI IMG/M metagenome (GOLD analysis project Ga0190334, IMG submission 161270) | Hydrothermal vent sediment bacterial communities from Southern Trench, Guaymas Basin, Mexico - 4872-04-7-8_MG | ecosystem: Environmental > Aquatic > Marine > Hydrothermal vents > Sediment ... | reverse complement strand
TATTGTTATTAATACAACAATCGAGACTCCAACTACAGGCAATACAATAATTAAAAACAAGAAAAGATCTGAATCCATCACGTAAACATCCACTTTCCAAGGTCTATTCCCCTTATAATTATTATAATTTGAATTATAATAATTATTACATATAAATTGCTCGATGGTTTTTCCTGTGATTCCCAAGCTCCTATTTGCTACATTATTTAAATCATCATTAGTGGTGTGATGATAGGGCCAATCAGGATTATTCCAGAAATTAATGATTAAATCTGCAGTTGGGATTCCAAGGTTTGAAAATGGGACGTGATCGTCTATAATGCTCGCTGATATTGGGAATTGAGGAAATTCTTTAACATATCCTAATTGTCTACCAATTTCAAAGATTTCGTTTAATAATGAGGAAGTTGAATATTGTTCAGCTATAAATTGTAAGCTTGTCCCACCCACCATGTCTAACAATATCATTGCTTCAAAGTATTCTTCAGAATTATTGTAAAATGATGCAATATCTTGGACGAATTTATTTGATCCTTCACACCAGTCCCATCCGTTCATTCCATGATCTAAATCATATCCTTGATCTTCAGCATCAAAAAAAGTAAACCAAACTTGAACAGAAAGGTTCAATCTCCGAGAAAATAAAACTCTAGCTAATTCTAATAACACGGCACATCCACTAGCTCCATCGTTGGCACCAGGTACAGGTAAATTTCTTTTCTCAATGATTGGATCTTTAGTGGCTTTAGCCCTAGTATCATAATGAGCACCAAGAATGAGAATGTTTGGTTTCTTTTCATTTAATTTAAAGAGTAGATTTTGGCATTCAATACCTTGAATACTAAAATTATGAATAATAAAAGTGAAGTTTAGATCGATTTTTTTGAATTCTGATATGAAGTACTTGGCACATTCTTCTCGACCCTTTGTTCCAGGAATCCTATAAGAAGTTTTATTTAGATTAATTTGATTTTCCAAGTGTTTAAATGCAATATTTTCATTGAATAGTAAATTAATGTTAATATTTTTTATAGTTATTTTCGAAAATCCAATTAAAGAAAACAAGATTGACATTATTAACACGAAAAGAATCGATATAATTAGAATTATCTTATATTTTTTCTTGATGTCAATTCACCATGATAATGAAAAATATTACAATAAAAACGATTTATAATAATGATATAAAAATAAAAAGAAATAAATTCGGATTTTTTAAGCGGGTTCAAATCCTAAGTCTATTTTGGTTTCTCCTCCAGGCAATTCGGTTTCAATGAATGTAACTTTCACTGGCATTCCAATCTTGATCGTTTCTGGTTTGGTTTCATCTACACCAATCAATTGACCAGAAATCATCGGACCCTCGTCTAATTTAATAACGGAAAAGCAATATGGTTTTTTCATCGAATAACCTTTATTAACCATATAAGTAGTTCCAACATGGATGCATGAGAAAGCAGCGAGTTTTCCTTTTCCAGAAAATTCGATCCATTCTTGATTTAAAGAATTACATTTAATGCATAATCTTCTTGGTGGTGCATAAATTTCACCGCAATCCTTGCATTTAGAACCCATCAATTTCTTTTGTTGGATATATTCTAAATATTTTTGGATTGTAATTTCATTGTTATTTTCTGACACTTTCATAACCTCCTCTATTTTTTATAAATGGTCACTACACACGTGCCTCCGGATCCTCCTAGATTGTGAGTTAATGCCGTTTGAACATCGAATTTGACTTGTCTATTTCTCTCAGCAATACCTCTCATTTGCTTGAATATTTCCACTGCTTGAGCAGCACCGGTTGCCCCGACAGGATGTCCTTTAGATTTCAATCCACCTGAAGTATTAATAGGTAATTCTCCATTTCTCTTGGTCACTCCTTCTTTAATAGCATCTACTGCTTTTCCTTTTTCATAAAAACCTAAATCTTCTAGTGCCACGATTTCTGCAATGGTAAAGCAATCATGGACTTCTGCAATTTGAATGTCTTTTGGAGTTATTCCCGCCATTTTATAAGCTTGCCTAGCAGCTTCTTTAGTAGCTATGAAACTAGTTAAAGAATCACGATCATGTAAGGATAAAGCCGCACTACCTTGTCCCGTACCTACTATCCAAATGGGCGTGTCAGTGAATTTCTTAGCAACATCGGCGGACGCTACAAAAACGCAAGCAGCGCCATCAGTTACTAAAGAACAATCAAATAATCGAAGTGGAGATGCTATCATTGGATTAGCAGAGCTTTTAAGAAAATCAAATTCGTCCTTCCAATCTGGAACACTTTCGCCTTTTTTTGCTAGTTTTGCTTTTTTACTCTCCATTATATCTCTGATGGATTGCTGCATTTGAGCATATGGATTTTCTTTACCATTCTCGTGATTTTTAATTGCAACATACATTAAATCTTCAGGAGTGGTCCCATATTCATGAAAGTGAGCTGAAGCAACTGCGGCATACAATCCTGGAAAAGTTGCTCCCGCGGGATATTCGAACAGGTTATCAGATGCTGTTGCCAAGGTATCCGTGACTAATGTCGTTGAAACTTCGGTCATTGATTCACAACCACAGACAGCAATTACATCATGGATTCCAGATGCTATGGCAATGATTGCTTGCCTTAAAGCAATTCCACTACTTGCACAAGCTCCTTCAAACCTGGCTGCAGGTTTTGGAGTAAGGCCTACAAGGTTTGCCATCTGTGGTCCTAAGTGTCCTTGATGATTAAATAAATCTGAAGAATAATTTCCAACATAACAAGCGTCTATATCTTTTGTTTCGATGCCATTATCGACAGTTTTAATTGCTTCTGCCCATGCGTCGATCCAAAGGTCTGGATTTCGCTTGATGGGAAAGTGTCTTCCAAATTTAGACATTCCAGCGCCAATAATTGCTACTTTTCTTGCTAAATTTCCCATAACTTCACCTAATTTTTATATTTAGATAAATTTGATGATTCTAAAAACTACAATTCTGGAATTATTTTAATTCTTTTGATTTTTCTATTTAATGAAATTTTAATCTTTAAAATACCTTAACAAAAACCAGATTTCGAATATTATACCTAAAAATGCGATTATAAAGGGGCTAATGTATCCAACATTCACGATTAAGAATCCTCCGATAACACCAGTGGGAATGGTTCCAATTCCTCGAATGAATGAGATGATTCCAAATAATTCAGCTTTTCTTTCTCTATCTAAATCCGTTAATATTATTAATTCTGCTGGAATGAAGGTTACGACTGAAAATCCAAAAGAGATGTTTGCCAACACGAGAAAGAGAAGCAACAAATTATTGAATCCCATAGACCATAGTATCGAACCTATTATATTTAAGGTAAAAAAGGTGAGACCAAAAGTTTCGCTCAAGAATAAAGCTAGTTTTTTCCCAATTTTATCAGTAATCTTTCCAGCGGGTATTTGAAATACCATATTCGTTAAATTTAACCAAAAAGAAATAAATGCTATGTTTTCGTAGGTTAAGCCATAATAATCTCTTAATCCGCCGGTATATATGGAAAGAGGAATGCTATATATAATTATATCAGCAGTAAAAAAGATGAGAATAGCTCGCATTCTAGGTTCTTTAATCATTTTCAACCAAATTTTATTATTTTTTACTTTTTCATCAGGAGTTATTATTTCTTTATCTTTTTTAATGCCATTTTTAATCGGTAAGATTAATATAATTATTCCTTCTAATACTAATAATACAATATAAATCATGAAATAAATTCTAGTGTCAAATCCTTGGAAAAAAATTACAAATAAGTTTCCTCCAATGCGACCAGAAAAAAGCGAAAACATGGTCACACCATACATCATTCCCTTTGACTTTTCACTGCTTTCTGACACTAAAAATTGAATATTCATGTCGTTAATTGGAAAACCAAGAAAATAAAATAATATCCCCATACTAATCAAGATGATACTATTTTGAGTAGAAATAATTAAAAATGATAAACCAATTATGTATGTGGGGATGCTCATGAGAGCAATCTTTTTCCTTCCATATTTATCAGAAAGTCTTCCAATTATTGGCGTGGGAAGAAATTGCATGATACTTCCCAATGTTATTAAAATTCCTATAATGAATAATGAACCGGTTAAATCTAGTAAGAATGGTTGATAAACAACATCGAACATTCCAGCCCCGAAACCATGAACTAATCTAATTAAGCATAATAATGGAATAGACTTTCTTGTATCATTAAAATTTCTCATTATTCCCATCAATCAAATCTATTTAATTAACATTATGAAAAATCTGGCAATATTCATTAATGTTTTGATTTTGGTGCCAAAATTTTCTCACATAAAAATAAAATTTTATCAAGAATAGTTTCAAAAAGAAAAAGTTTTATTCATTCAAAATCGATTCAATCAATTATTAATATTTTTATCATTAAATGCATTAAATAAATTTATGCCAGAATTTAAAACCGTAAAATTTGAAGATTATAATGTAGGAGATTCTGCATCTCATTCAAAGACGGTAACAGAAGCAGATGTGATATTATTTGCTGGAATAAGTGGTGATTTTAATCCCCTCCACATGAATGAAGAATTTGCTAAAACTCAAATGTTTGGAAAGCGTGTTGTTCATGGGGCTTTTAGTGTCGCATTAATCTCAGCAGTTTTAGGAGTGAAATTATTTGGTCCAGGTGTGTTATATGCAAATCAGTACGTCATGTTTAAAAAACCAGTATACATTGGAGATACATTAACTGCAGTTGCGACAGTAAAAGAAAAATATACCAAAAAAGATGGAAAATTGAAATTCATAAAAGTTGATACGAAAGTATACAATCAAAATGATGAAATAGTCACGGATGGCGAAGCAGAAGTTATCGTAATGTAATTTAAAATTATTATTCATATTTTTTTAATTAATAATCAAATATTTAGAAAAAAATTTAGAGTTAACAGTTTGCTTGTTTATTTATTTAATATTAAACCTTGGGTCATGTCCCAGCAATCCTTTTCGGCCAACGGGATTGAGCCTTAAGATTTTCATGTAATAGCTTATCTACCAATTCAAATCTCTTGTCTCTAAAATTTCTATCGTGCCAAAGATTATTCAATTCATGAGGATCATTTTTCCTATCATAAATATCTCCAAATCCAGGTAAGCTTTCATAAACCGTCAATTTATAATCTTCAGTGATTAAATGCCTTAGTCTTGAATTGAGTGGCCCAATTTCTTCATCATTCTCAATAAAACAACAATCTCTTAATTTTTCTTCGGGATTATTTAATATGGGAGTAATGTCAACGCCTTGCATGTCCGGAGGATGGTGTCGTTCTCTAATACCTAAAAGATTTAAAATTGTTTTTGGTATGTCTATGGAACTTACTAAAGAATCTGATACCGTTCCTGGTTTAGTTAATCCAGGTACTTTCCAAATTAAAGGTAATTGCAATACACCATTAAATGGGCATGGACCTTTAAACAATAAGCCGTGATCTCCCATTAAATCACCATGATCGCTTGAGAATAAAACGATCGTGTTTTCTGATAATCCACTTTTATCTAAGAATGCTAATATTTGCCCCATGACAGCATCCACGTATGAGATTGCAGCATAAGTTAAGGCTGTAATTTTACGTACTTCTTCTTCCGTGCTTTCTCGTAAGAACGCTTTTTTAAAGGGAGGCTTCTTTAAATGTGGGCCTAAAAACTCATGATTGTATAATTTTTCTATGTCATTAAAGCTTGAAGGTAGTTCAATATCTTCAGGTTTATACATGTCCCGATATTCCTTGGGCGGATATATTGGATAATGAGGATCGGGAAAAGAACAATGCAGATAAAATGGCTTGTTTCCATGTTCACCTTTAACATGTCTTTCCAGGAAATTTAATGTCCTCTCTTTCATGTAAGTCGTAATGTAATATTCTCCCGGAATTTCATCGCAAAAAAGGCTAAATAAATTATCATAATTTTTTACGGTCTTTCGCATCTTATTGGCATAATTTGGAGCTCTTTCTTCCAACCATTCTAAATAATGTCCCGTGCATACTGTTCCGTTTCCGGAAATGAGTTCCACTTCTTCATAACCGTAATAGGGGCTTGGAAAATTTTTTGAAGTCACCTTTTTATCCGCCCACTCATCCAACCCCTCATAGGAGTGATACTTGTGCTTAAATCGACCAAGCCAATACTGATGATGAATCTTTCCAATTGCTGCTGTATGCCAACCCTTTTTTCTTAAAACTTCTATAATTGTAGTAATATTTTCGGACAAGTTTATTCCATTACTTCTAACGCCATGAACATTTGGATAAAGTCCAGTTGCCAAAGTAGCCCTATTTGGCATGCATATAGGGTTCGTACAAAAATAATTAGTAAATCGGGTTCCTTGCTTGGCTAGACGATCCAAATTTGGTGTTTTCACGTGAGGATTACCCGCGCACCCCATGTGATCAGCTCGTTGAGCATCCGTTATTATAAATAATACGTTAAATTTTTCGCTCATTCTCTCATTTCCTTTTAATTTTTTAATGTTATAAATATAATTCTTGTGATAAAAATTTAAAATTTAGGAAAGTTAATGAATTAAAAAATTAGACAATTTTCTAGAAATGTCTAAAACACACCATTTTTATATATCAGAATTTCTTTATTTTTATTTAAAATTCATTAAATATAGACATTTAACATGAATTATATTAGAGGGTAATTGAAATTGAGAAAAAAGAGAGATATTAATATTTTTACCATAACCATTCTTTTATTAGTCACATTTTCACTGGTTAATAATGTTAAAGCTCAAGCATTTGGAGAGAAGAATATCGGTGTTTATCCTACAAATAATTCTTTTGAAGACGTTGTTGTAAGTACTAATTATGCCTATATTACAGAGAATGGTGGAGATTATGCACTTAGGATTTTCTCAATTGTAAATCCAATCAATCCTACTTTGATTGGATCAGGAGCAAGGTATGGATCAGATAGCGCACATTGTATAGATGTTAATCCAGCTGAGACCATTGCTATTGTTGGGGCTAGTAATAATGTTTATATCTTTAACGTTATATTAAAAGATAATCCAAATAGGACAAAAGAAATAAACGTTGGTAGCACTGTTTATGATGTTGAAATTTCGGGAAATTACGTTTATTGTGCGGCATACTCCTCAGGATTACCTATTATTAATATAACAGATTTAAATAATCCTACTTTATTATTTGATGGAAAATATTCGGGTTATAATCAAAATTATCTTCGAGACATTCATGTAGATGATGCTAAAGGGTTCATTTATGCTGCAGGAGGAAATAATGTTCTTATTTTTCAAATTAATTCAAGTGGACTTCCAGAACTTTATAGTTCAGTTGATATTGCATATACTGCATATAGCGTGTACAAAATATCAGATACAAGATTAGTTGCTGGAAATTCTTATGGTCAAGTATATTTCATAGATATAACGAATCCGGCATCACCATCAGTTTTGGGATGGTTGATATTGGTAGCTATATACATGATTTATATCATGCTGATTCAACGGGCAATTTAGTATTTGCTGCAGATTATGCTGATGGTCTAAATAATATTAACTATCATTCTTTTACAAATCCAGAACATGTAGGAATAATGGGGACTACAACTGGCGGAGCAAGAGGCTATGGAATAGATTGTAATTCAAATTATGCAGTTTTAGCAGCAGGTTCATATGGTCTTTTGATATATAGATTATCAGACTGTCTTAACATTGCAGGTGAAGGAATGGCAATACCTAGTTATCCATTATTATTTCTCACGTTAAATGTTGTTACAATTATCATTTTCATAACCCTTAAGAACAGAAACTCTAAAGTATTTCACAAGTAAAAACTAGTTTTCCTCTGTAACTAAGAAAGGATTAAAAACAAGAAAAAAAGAATTAAATTATTTTTAATTTTTTTCTTTTTGTATTACTTCTTTAATTTTATCAATCACGCTAATATCCTCAATCGTGCTCAAATCGCCCGGATCTTTTCCTTCAACGAGGTTTTTAATAGCACGCCTTATGACTTTTCCAGACCTAGTTTTTGGTAGTGCATCTACAAAATAAATAGCTTTTGGTGTAGCTACAGGTCCAATTTTTTCTCTTATCAAGGTTTTTAATTCATTTCTTAATTGCTCATCTCCGGTAACTCCTTCTTTTAGAACTATCATTGCTACGGGTACTTCTCCTTTTATCTCATCAGCAACGCCAATGCAACTAACTTCTGCAATTTTAGGGTGCGTGTTTAAAACTGCTTCCATTTCTCCAGTACCTAACCTGTGTCCGGCAACTTTTATGACTTCATCAGCACGTCCTAATACGAAGAAGTATCCATCTTCATCTTCTATTGCATAATCTCCAGTAGCATAGTACATTTTGTCCGGAAATGCTTTATAGTATGAATTCACGTATCTTTCATCATTTTTATAAACTGTCAATAATACTCCAGGAGGAGTTGGAGGAATGGCAACTAAAAATCCTTTCGTGCCTTTAGGAACCTCATTTCCCTCATTATCAACAACTAAAAGGTTCCATCCCCACATTGGTTTTGTGGGGCTTCCAGGCTTGACTTTTAATGGAGCAATGCCATAAGGGTTCGCCAAGATCGGCCATCCAGTTTCAGTTTGCCAATAATTATCAATTATGGCAACATTTTCTCCTAAAACTCTATTCATCCATTCATAAGTCGATTTATCTAAAGGTTCTCCGGCTAAATATATGGTCCTAAGGGAACTCAAATCATTTTCGGTGATATATTTTTCATCGTACTTACGGAGAATTCTAAAAGCAGTTGGGGCAGAAAATACCGTGTTAACCTTGAATTTACCAATGATCTTAAACCATATACTAGGATCTGGGTAAATTGGCGTTCCTTCATAAATTATTGAAGTGCATCCTTTAAATAACGGCCCATAAATGATGTAGCTATGCCCAACAACCCATCCAATATCACTCGTAGCAAAAAATACGTCATCTGTATCCGTATTGAATATTGATTTCATCGAATGATAAAGTGCAACTAAATGTCCTCCTGTATCCCGCAAGACTCCTTTAGGTACTCCAGTTGTACCACTAGTGTATAAGATATAAGAAGGATCGGTACTATCTAACTGTTCGGGTTCGATATAAACGTTGTCATCCTTTTCTTTCATCAACTCATCCCAATATAAATCTCTGTCTTTTTTCATCTCGTGTTCTACTAAGCCTCGATTAACTACAATTACGTGAGGGACTTTATGTTTTGTTGATTGCAATGCTTCATCCACAATTTTCTTTAAATCCACCTTTTTTCCAGCTCTTACGCCTCCATCAGCACAGATCAATACTTTGGGTTCCGAATCGTCAATTCTCACGGCTAAAGATCTTACTGAAAAACCGGCAAAGACGACAGAGTGAATTGCTCCAATTCTGACGGAAGCAAGCATTGCTACTGCTGCATGAGGTATCATTGGAAGATAGATTACAATGCGATCTCCCTTTTTAACCCCCAAATCTTTTAAAACGCTTGAAAACTGATTTACTCTTTTAAATAATTCCTTGTAAGTGATGATTTCTTCCTTTCCTAATTCAGAGTACCAGATATATGCAGGTTTATCTGGAAATTTTTCGACCCATCTATCCACGGCATTATAACAAGTATTTGTTTTACCACCTACAAACCATCTATAGAATGGAGGATTGCTATCATCTAATACTTTATCCCATTTTTTATACCAGTGAATATTTTCAGCAATGGGCGACCAGAATTTTTCTGGATCTTTAATAGATAATTCGTGTAATTCTTCATACTTCCTTAGATTCTCTTCATGATCCATTTTTATCATTTTTTAACATTTTATTAATTATAGTTTGTAAAATATTTGACCTTTTTTTAAAATTTCTTTTTATAAATAAAGTTTTGAACGAATTACACACCAATGTAAGCATTTACAGTTTACATTTTCTTAGAAAATTGTATTTCAGAAACAGTAATTAATGATTAATAAGAAGAAATTTGAACTAAACAAAAAAGAAAACTTGAAAATTATGTTCATATTGTTTGATGATAGAAGTATTCTAACCGTGGATCATTTCAAAATTTTTTCATTTTTCAGTTTAAACAAATTATTTAGGGCATTTTCATATCTCTGGCCTTTAGAAGACCAATCTTTCAATTTTGAACAAGGAAAATCGGGACATTCGCTACAAATATGAACTTTTTTAGTATTCATGCAGCATTCACGAATCCAACAATCTGGAGTCCAACATTCCTCAATATTGCCTCGACAAGTCCCACAATGAAAATCACTTGGCTTAACATTTTCCCATGATCCTTCAAATTTTTTTGCCAATTGTTTTGCAATTTCTTCATTGCTGGGTGCTAAATAAATCTCGCATTTTCTGCAATCCAACCCGCAAAATGCAATGTATTTATCAATCATACTTTAAGAACAAATTTAATACTTTATTTTTTAAAAAATATTTATTTTATTATAGAACACAAACTGATCATATAATTTAATATTCAATACCAAATCTTGCACTTATTCCTTTGGTATTATAATAATGCTTTATCATTCTCATTTCTGTTAGAAGATCTGCTTTTTCTTTAATTTTTGGATGTATGCGAATACCACCAGTTAAAATTAATTCCACTAAAGGTGGTTTTTTATCTATTAGATCCAAGACTGCAGATAATGGAATGACATTATATTCGACTGCTACACCAATCTCATCTAAGATTACAACATCATACTCATCGCTCATAATTATTTTTTCGGCAAATTCTAAGGCTTTTTTACCCTCATCAAGATCTACTTTCGAAGGTTCGGCAATTAAATCAGGAGTGCCAAATTGCTTGATTTCAAAATTCGGTAGGGATTCAATGGCTTTCAATTCACCATATTGAGTGCTCCCCTTCATGAATTGAATCATCATAACCTTAAATCCGTGTCCAGAAGCCCTAAGTCCTTGACCTAGAGCTGCTGTAGTTTTACCCTTTCCTCTTCCAAAATAAACTTGAACTAAGCCTTGTTTTAATCTTTTTCTACTTTTTGACAAGATTTAAACCTCATTAAATCATTTTTTTTCATATTTTAAGTATAATAACAACTCTTTTTAAAAAAACGTTTGAATAATTATATAGGTAAAGTTTCCTAATTTTTTATATTTTTTGGAAGCAACAATAATTACTATAAATTTTTAATAACTCGCAAATATAATTAATTAATCAATCTCACATTTGAATATATAAAGATTTTAGCATTAATTTGGAGGGAATATAAATTCCATCGAGTAAATTAATGTCCATTGAAGATGCGATTGAAAACCTCGTTGAAGATGGAGATTTAATTGGCATTGGAGGATTATCTTTTTGGCGAAAACCAATGAGTGCTTGTAGGCAATTAATAAAACAAAACAAGAGAGATTTATCGATATGCACGTTTGTAGGGGGCATAGAAATCGACATGTTGGTTGCAGCAGGATGCGTTTCTGAAGTTCGATCGTGTTTTGTAGGAATGGAGATCTTTGGAATGGCTCCTAACTATAGAAAAGCAGTTGAATCGGGTAAAATTAGAATAAGAGAAGAAACAGAGGCAACAATAGCACTTGGTCTTAAAGCTTCTTATTTGAAGGTCCCTTTCATGCCCTTAAAAGGAATTATCGGAACAGATTTTTCAAAAATTAGAGAAGACTTAAAAGAAATTGAAGATCCTCTTGGTTCTGGGGTGAAAGTAATGGTAGTCCCTAAAATAGACATAGATGTGGCAATCTTACACGTTCCTTATGCTGATAAGTATGGAAACGCAAACATTCCTGGAGCTGTTTGGATGGATGATGATCTCGCAAAAACTGCTAAAAAAACTATCATAACTTGCGAAAAATTAGTTGAAACCGAAGATATAAGATACTTGCCAGGTAAAGCCCAATTGCCAATGCAAACAACCAGTGCTGTTGTAAAAATTCCTTTTGGAGCACATCCAACTTCTTGTTATCCCTTATATACATTTGATGCTTTACACATCCAAAAATACTTAAAAACTGACTTCCAAGAATATAAATCTGCTATAATTGATGCTAGTTCACAAGCAGACTACTTAGAAAGTGTAGGAGGGGCTAAAACAATATTAAATATCTTGTTATGAAAAAAGTCATTTTTTTATGGCCGTGTTTAACTTGGGTATCTTAATTTCCTAATTTTCTATTATTATTGTAATTAATATGAAAATAGATTTTATTACCGTTCATTTCTGAATAAATCAGGGAATCTCTTAATAATTTGTCAACATGATATTTTACTAAATTTCTTTTTAGATTTAATTTTTTAGCAATATTGGTAGAATTTATTCCTGGGTTGTTTTCAATAACATTTAGAATGTTTAATGTTGTTCTTGATTTTTTTATGGTTAAATCAATGGACACATCCCCTACATTTTTTGTAAAAATCGGAAAATAAGCGACATATTGACCGATTTTTGCTTTTTTTATAATTTTATGAGTTAATAGCACTCGTAAATGCCATTGTAATTGCCCTTTTTGAAGATCACATCTCCTTAATAATTCATTATTGTGTATTCCAGGTTCTTCTAAGATTTTACTTATAATTTTTTTGCGGGATTCATTGTTAAAAAGATCCTCAAAAGATAAATTACGATTAAAATTTGCCTCCTTGTTTCTTTTCATCAAATATTTCTTATACTCATCAAATGTAATAACTAACAAGAATGAGATGAGAACCATAATTATAATAAAAATAATGGGATTTAGTAGAAAGTAATCACTAATCGAAAAACATTCTTTTCCAGAAACTTTTCCAAGAATGAATAAAAGTTGGAATAAAAGAATTAAAGATAAAAATAGAATTATAATTACGAGAGCCCGTTGTTTAAGATTTTCTCTCTTTTTAAATTCGTTAAACTCTTGCATTTCTCTCATTTCAAGTATAAGGTTTTAAAAATTAAAGAATTAATATTAATAAAATTCAGAGTTTATTATCTTTTTTTCTTAAAATTCTTCTTAATTGATTTGATTGCGGAAATAAAAATCCAACCTTTTTTTTATAATCTAAATATTTTTCACCGTATTTATATTTGAGCCAGAGTTCTTCGATTTTTGCAAGCAATACATATGCTAAAACTTCAAATAAGAATATTAAAACGACGAAATCCTTATAAGAACCAAATTCATCAGTGAATGGTATGATTGGACTTGTATTTAATGAGATCATTGTCAATCCAAAAGTTAGAATTATTATTCCTAAATATTGAGGATGTCTAACGATTTTATAAGGTCCTTTTTGAATTAATTGCTTGCGGTGTATTAATTGAAAAATGAATGAATAAAAGAAAAATATAGCACCAAAAATGGCAATAATGCTCCAAGGATGACCATAAAAGAAGAAAAATTCAAAATCCACTTTTAATATAACTGGGTTATTTAAAAACATTAAGAAATAAAATATTAAAGGTAAACTCATTATGCCAAACCATATAGATGCGCAAGGTATAAATTGGTAAATCGATACGAGCCAAAGATAAATTATTGAAAAAATCTCATTGTTAATTATCTTTAAAATGAATTTTTTCCAAGTATTTCTCCTTAAAAATCCCATTGTCATAAATATATTTTATTTTCAGATATTTTACAAAATTCTTAATATCATTGATGAGGTTTCTTATTTAAAATTTTTAGGTGCACTTTTTGAACAATTAAATAAGTTAATTTAAAAACGAAATCCATGGTCTTGTTAATCAGATAAAGATATCATGAGATTTTGACAAGCTCAATTTGGTTCAAATATTTTATCTAATTAAAATATTCAAGAACATGACAAATTATTGCTTTTATTCTTCATATTGAAATATTATTTCCATGTTTTAAGAATAAAATTCATTATATCTTGATATTTGCCATGTAATTGAGATATAATTAAAAATAAAAAAGAATATCTTTATCTTAATATTAATAAGAATTTAATATCTTTAAAAAAAATGGAGGAAATAAAATAATGTCTCAACAATTTAATATTAGACCAAGAATGGGAGGCGGAGTTTTAAGAGGTTTAGGATTTCTTCTTTTATTCATAGCACTAATGATTTTATCATTTGAATTAATAATGTACTTCACGCGGATTCTTCCTTTTGATATCGTCATCTTTTTAACAATGATTTTGTTAATAATTTTAAGCTTTTTACTAATGGGCATCTATATTGTTCCAGAATGGATAAGAGTTCCAGTCCTTAGATTAGGAAAATTTAAAGGCATGAGAGGACCAGGAATATTTTGGTTATTGCCTTTTGTTTATAAAATACCGTTTGCATTGGACATTAGAGTGATTACAACTACTTTTTCGGCAGAACAAACTTTAACAAGGGATAATGTACCTGTAAATGTTGATGCTGTATTATTCTGGCAGGTCGTGGATCCCTTTAAAGCTTCAATACACGTGCAAGATTACCAAAAAGCAATATCTTGGGCGGCTCAAACTTCTTTACGAGATATCATTGGAAAAACTGAATTAAGCCAGATGCTCGTGGGAAGAGAAGAACTCTCGCATGAATTGGAAAGAATCATTGATGAACGCACGGAAGAATGGGGTGTAAAATCAATAGCCGTGGAATTAAGAGATGTAGTAATTCCAAAAGAATTGCAAGACGCCATGAGCAGGCAAGCACAAGCTGAAAGAGAAAGGCAAGCGAGAATAATACTTGCGAGCTCTGAGGAACAAATAGCTAATAAATTCATTAATGCCGCACATATATATGAAAAAGATGAAGTGGCACTCAATTTAAGAGCAATGAACATTCTTTATGAATCTATGAAGGAAAAAGGAGCTTGGATCATAGTACCTTCTGATATGGTTAATATATTAGGAGGTAGATTTAAACACATGGGAGATTTTAAAGTGAATAAATAAAATTTTTTTTTGAGATTTCTTATTTTCTTGATATATCTTTTTATAATAAAATTAATTTTCTCTACCATCGACTTCTTTTTTATATAATATAATTCCTTCTTCTAAAACGTTCAATATGAAGGGATTTTCATTTTCTTTCATTTTTTCAAATTCTTCAGGCGTGTAAACTAAAGGTTCCAATTCAATATTTGGAGGGACTAAATCCAATACTTTTCCAATTCTATTAAAAAAATTATCATCTAAATAGCCAATAATGATTAAATCGATATCACTATATTCATGATAATCTCCCCTTGCGAAACTTCCAAAAAGGATTATTTGAGATATATCATAATTAGAAATTAATTTATTACCTAATTTTTTCAAAAATTTTCTAATTTTTTTTTGACTAATGATACTATTTTTTGAGCTTGATTTATACATAACTCAGCATCCTCTATTGAAAAAAATTCATGAGGATTCCACTTGGAAGTCCATTTGGATATCTAGTAGGAACATAATATTGATCTAAAACTTTTGTTTCTTTAAGATCTAAAAAATCTTTATCTAATTTACCGCATTCATTAATAAGTTTAAATATAGAATGTGTTAAAATGTTTCTTTTTTTTCTTGAATATAAGAATGCTTTTAATGCTTTTTCTGAGGCTTGTTGAGCTTGAAAACATGCCCATTCGAAATCTTTTGATTCCTTACTTGAAATTGCTGCATTTAAATCAAAAGTTGCTTGTTTAAACCATTGTAAAGCATATTCAATATTATTTGACATTCTCTACTAAACCTAAGAAAAATTAATATAAAACATTTTTGCTGAGATTAATAATTCCATTTCATGATTCTATTATTTGGGATTCATTAATTTATTTTTAGAAAAATTAAAATAATACTATAAAATTAATCAATTGTTAACAAATAATCTCTATAATATTTAAGATGGAAAATCATGATGGAAATGAGAACTGATAAATACTCTATAGATGAAATAATGACCGTTTTAATGGCAAGAGAAGTTAGAAATAATGATGTAATGATCGTCGGCGTGGCAACTCCAATGGTTTGGGCAGCATTTACATTAGCAAAGCTAATGCACGCATCAGATGCAATTTTTCATTATATTATGGGAAACACTTTTGTTTTAGAACCAAGAAGAGTCTCTTTATTATACCATGAAATGAATACAGCAAGAGCATATAGGTTTCAGGATTCTGGAGAATGCACCTTAGAAGCACTACCATCAGATAAATTAACAACAATAGAATTCTTCAGACCTGCCCAAGTTGATCAATATGGAAACACGAATAACATATGTATTGGTGACTGGCATGAACCAAAAATTAGACTCCCAGGATGCGCCGGAATTGCAGATTTTAGCATGTTTTATTCAAGAGGTTCTTTTTTATACACGCCAAGACATAACACTCGAACTTTTGTTCCAACCGAAAAAATTGATTTTATTTCAGGTGTTGGGTTTAAGGATGGAAAACCATCTCCTTGTGGTGGTGCAGGACCACAATGCGTGATTACTGATTTAGCCTATTTAGATTTTGATGAAAAAAAGAAACGAATGAGATTAAAAACAGTTCACCCGGGTGTTGATATCGATACAGTTAAAGAATCCACGGGATTTGAGCTTTTAATTCCAAAAGATGGAATAAAAGAGACAAAACCACCTTCAGAAAAAGAACTTAAAATATTAAGAGAAAAAGTAGACCCATTTTCAATTAGAAAATTGGAGGTTTTATCAGGTAAAGAAAGAGAAGATTTGTTAAACGACATTATCAATAAAGAATTAAAAATGGAAATGCGAATCCCAAAGTTATTACTTTAATGCAAAGTTCCCAATTTAACATGTTATTATCACATTTTAATAATATAATGGCAAAAAAACTCCAAATCTAAAATAAAAATGGGAAAAAGTTGAAATTATTAATTTTTATTTAATTGAATTTATCTTAATTATATATTTTAAAAGAGATTATCATTTATTAATTCAAGAACCTTCTCTTGGATCTTTCATCAACATGTTCATCCCTTCTTTAGCGAACTCTGAAAAAGGATTAATACTTAATGCATTATCAAAAGATTCTATTGCCTCTGTAAATTTTTCAAGAGCTACCATTAAATGCCCTCTCAAGATCCATCCATTAATTATGTTAGGATTAACTTTAAGTGCTTTTTCAACTACATCTAAAGATTCTTCAAAACGTTCTAATTCAAAGAGAATAACAGATTTTTTCATTAGGAGATTAGGATCTTCAGGATTTATCTTTAAGCAATTATCAATTAAGTTAATTGACTCATCTGAGCCAGAATCTACTAAGCTAGCTTCCATTTTTTCTAAACATTTTCTCAATAAATGTATATCTTTTAGGAATAATCTAAAATGACCTAAAATGGCATCTTTATTATTTCCTAAATCAACTAACGCGGAGCTAAAATTAAACCTTGCCCTTAATATATCAATTCCTTTTTTTATTAATTCAAGAGGATCTTCTAACGATGCTTCACCTATCTGTTCTTTAGCAACAATTTTATCCCAATAAGCTTCTCCACAAGTTGGGTTTTGTTCCAATGCTTTATCAAAAAATTCTATTGCATCTTTATACTTTTCACACTCAAAATAGACCGCACCTTTATTATATAAGGCAATATAATAATTTGGGTCTAATTCTAAAGCTTTTTCATAACATTTTAAAGCTCCTCTCCGATCCTTGAGACCCATGAATGCAACGCCTAAGTTATTCCAAAGTTCCACCTCATTTGGATTGGATTTAAGTTTTTCATCATAATATTTTAATGCAGCTGGTAAATCTAGCTTTTCAAGCAACTTTAAACCTTCATTAAAGCGTCCTTCATCAGATATTCCTTCAAAGTGAGAAGATTGTGCAATCCATATGTGATTTGCTTTTTCAGATTCAATTATTTTTTTTATCATCTCAATTTCTTTCGGATTGATAATTGCGCCACAAGAGTTACAGATAGATTCCTTTGGGTTTATTTCTGCGCCACAATTTATACAATAATCGATTTCGTTAATTTTATTACACCTAATTTTTAGAAAATTTTAATTTTTGCATTAATTTCAAGATTAAATACATTAAATTAATCAATATTGATAAATAAACATTCTGAAATTTTTAAAAAAAATATCATAAAAAGAGTCATACCAATCCTATTAAGAATTTTTTCGAGAAAAACTAATTTTACAATTCTAAGTTTTTATTCTCAATTTCAATCGTGATATTCTTGAACTTTTCTTTGATAAAGTTGTAAATCTTAAATTTTCCATTAGTGAGCGCATCATCTACAAATTCGCTAATTTCCTCTTCATCAAAAATGCGATTTTTGATTAAGTCTTCAATTTTTAAAGAAACCATTTCCATTAATTTATATTTTAACCGTGCCTTCTTTTTATCATTAATTAAACCAGAAAGCTCTAAGTGTTCTTTATGGTCTATTATGTTTTGTACGAGATCATCAATACCATCTCCATTTATTGCGTCAGTCATTGAAACTGGGGGCCTCCAACCTTCTGGAAAAGTCCCATCATCAAGCATCATCTCTATTTGGACTGCAATATCTTCTCCTCCTAAGTCTTTCTTGTTAATGTCATATATATCTCCAATTTCAATTATTCCCGCTTTTTGCATTTGTATGACATCGCCATAGCCCGGAACGAGCACGACAATGATCGTATAAGCTAAATTATAAATATCAAATTCCGCTTGTCCTACGCCTACAGTCTCAATAATAATGTAATCCACTCCAAAAGCTTCGTAAAGCATGCTCACGTCAAAAACTGCTCGAGAAATACCGCCCTTATATCCTCTTGAAGCCAAACTCCTAATGAACAAGTTTGGATGTAAAGAGATGTTGGTCATTCGAACGCGATCTCCGAGGAATGCGCCTCCACTAAACGGACTGGTAGGATCAACACATATAACCCCAATTTTTTTTCCAGAGTCCAGCAGTTTTTGCGCTATTGCTCCAGTAAGCGTGCTTTTTCCCACACCGGGTGAACCAGTTATTCCCACTATATAAGCATCATTTTTTACTTCCTCAAAATAAGAAAATATTTCAGATGCACTTTTAGGGTCATTCTCTAAAATTGTGATTAATTTAGCTAACGCAATTTTATCTTTGTTTTTAAAACGTTCAATTAAAGGTTCCAATTCATATTTCAAGTTGATACTTCTCCAGTAGGTTATTACTAAAATATTATTAGGTTAAAAAATATTAGATGTCTTTTTTATTTTTTGAGAAAAACTAATATGAAAATTTCGCTTTCCTCAAAGTTTGTATTATTATTACCTTAGTTATACAAATATTCAATTAATTTTTAATTAATACCATTATTGACATGTCGCTAATTACCTAAAAAATTTTTTAGATTGATTTTAAAAATATCAGAACAATATCTACCGATAAAGTTAAAACTATCTCATGGATGAATCAATTTTATTGGTAATATTGTTTATAATTTAGTTTTAGCTACATCGCTGAATTTCTTTTATAATATAAAGCTTGGATTGGATGTCTATTGGACATGGTTATTATGGCAAATATTTATCGTTTGGAACACATTAAATGATCTTCTATTTGGATTTATTGAGGTCCGCATTAAATCCAAAAATTATGGAAGGCGAACTCCATTTATTCGCTTTGGGGGATAATCTATGGAATTTTATTCATCTTAAGCTGGATACATTTTGTTAGTAGTGATAATTAATTTGCTTTATTTTGGAAAGAAAGGAGACTGACGCTATGAACGGAAAAAACGCTCTATCCTTCATTTCTAATTTAAATTTATAAAAAGCAGTTTAATTTAAGTAGAAAAGCATAAATTATTTAATTCACAGATATAATTAATTCAAATAAATTTTGGAGTGAATTATGATGAAATTTTTTTTAGATAGTGCTAAACTTGATGAGATTAAATATGCAATAGAGAATTGGAAAATTGAGGGGGTTACTTCTAATCCCAAACATATTAAAAACTCAGGAAAGCCCTTCTATACTGTTATAAAGGAATTTGCAGAAGAATTTAATGGAATTAATTTTCCCATTTCAATAGAAATTGATCCTCATATAAAGGAAGCTATGGGGATGATCTCAGCTGCTAAAAACATCGCTAAACTTTCTGAAAATTTTGTCATTAAGATTCCTTGTACAGAACAAGGATTAATTGCAGCAAAAAAGTTAGTAGAGGAAGGTATTAAAGTAAATATAACCTTAGTATTTACAGCTGCTCAAGCACTTCAAGTAGGGAGAATTGGGGCAACTTATTGTTCGCCATTCATTGGTTGGCAAGAAGCCTCTGGAGTTGAATGCGTTAAATTAATTGAGAACATTATGACCATTTATAGAAACTATAATTTTGAGACAGAGGTTATTGTCGCTGCAATAAGAAATGGTCTTCAAATTGTAGATGCTGCAATTATTGGTGCCGATATTGTCACTGCGGGATTTGAAGTTTATAAAGAAAGTTTTTACCACCCATTCACAGATAAGGGACTACAGATTTTTCAAGATGCATGGAATAATACAGATCTGGGTTCGCTTTAGATACAAAGCGCTTAAGATTAATAATAAATTTAAAATTAGTTTTTTATTATTTTCAACTTCTAAAGTAATCAAATATGAAACAAGTAGTATTAATAGACAAATAGTTAGATTAAGTTAATTGCAAAATTGACTATATTATTCATTTGATAATAGGAAGCTATCTTTAAAGAATTAGTTAGAATTGGCGTGTTCTGTTTAGCTCGAATAACTTTCAACTATAATGCTGTAAAAGAAATTTATCAAAAGATACAATCAAATTTAATAAAAGTAAAAGGCATTGATTGCTAAATAGCTCCCGATTGTTTAATTGAAATCGAAAATACTAAAAATGTCGCACGTAATTTTCATTTAAGAAGTATTGATGCACTAAATTGCATTAATGGTACTTTTATATTAGAATATTTAATTTTGGAGCTTAATAAAGTTATAAAAAAATCTATTATATTTAGGGGCTAAAAAAATTACCATATAATGGTGGCAAAATTAGATTGAATTTAGTTTGTGGAGTAAATCTTAATTCAAGTAATTTATATAAAGCAGGAGTAAAAAACTTTCATGTAATAATTGAAGTACAAGTTGATGAGGATTGATAGATGCAATACAAATAAATGTAATTAATCAATATCCATATTAAAAAATCCTTTAGCATGATCACCTAAAATACCAATTTTTTTGGAACTGAAAGTTTTTATTATATAATTTCAAATTTTGTTCATGGTAAATTCGTGATAATGTTGCTAGAGCTGCTGCTACACCTTTAGGATTTAGACTATATACACTATGAATAGCGGTCCGTCCTTCCAAGTATTTTATTTTGAGATGCTCAATCTCCATCATTCTTGAGCCTATCGTGTTGAATTTATATTTTGGGGAGATGCAAAGAGATATCTATCTTCTTAAGGTAAAATGTTAAACCTTGATTCTATCGAAAATCTACTATTGAAAAATTCTTTTCCACGTTTTGCCATTTTTTTTCACTCCATTTCAATTCTGTTAATAAAATTTTACAATTTCAATATCTTTTCTTAAATTCTTCAATAGCATCCTCATAAAATTCTTGGAATGCCCGAAAATTTTTGACGTTACCAACAGCTTTGAGTTTTCCCAAGGATGAAACAATATTTGCATCTAATTCACCAAGAAATAACCCCATTAATATATCTTTAGAAGCAGTGATCGTAAAAAAGGGTTTATTGATTGTTCCTTCACCATATTCGACCCTTCCCTCACTTGCTTTCAGCCAATATTTTCGATCAATATCATCGAATATAATTTGACAATCCATTTTTTCCTCATCAAGATCCTGCTTCAAAAAATCAACTTCTTCAGAAATTTGTTTGTATAATTCAAAAATCTTTAAAAGATCATCCGGATCAGCTAACTTTGCCCCTTTATTTATTATTTCTTTTAATTCATTTACTAATATTTTTTCAACCATTTTTATTAACTCCTTTTATCATGGATTTACTATTATTTTTATTCTTTCTGAAATTTTCATCGTATTCATAGCCTTTTTGATATCATCAAGGCTAAAACGGTGTGTAATAATTTTACTGGAATCAATAATTCCTTTTTCCATTAACCTTATTGATTTTTGCATTACTCTTGGATATACTGAGAACGATGCATCAACCCGTGTTTCCTTCCAATGAATCTCTGCGGGCGATATATTGATGGTACCGTCGGTTGTTACTCCAAATTCATTTATCCTCGTTCCTCGGCGACAGAGATCAAACGCAAGTTGAGCAGCAGGTAAAGATCCAGCAGCCTCAAATATTATATCTGGACCTTCAGGTAAAATTTTATGCACTTCCTTTATTGCATCGATTTTAGCGGAATTGATTAAATGAGTAGCACCACATTTCTTTGAAAATTCTAATCGCCAATCATTAACATCAATCATAATGATATTAGCAGCTCCAGCTTTCTCCGCAATCATTGATGCCAATAACCCCATACTTCCCGCACCGATTATAACCAAATCCTCAGCAATCTTTAATTGTGAATATTCAATTAAACCTTTATACGAACCAGCAAGTGGTTCTGTTAATGCGGCTGTATCGAAAGAAATATTCTTTGGTTTATGATAAAGAGAATTTTCAGGAACAAGAACATATTCTGCAAATGCACCGTTGATTATTTTTTCCATTCCATCTCCTCCAATTACCGCTCCATTTTTACAATATTGAGCTAAACCTTCTCGACAATTTTTACAAATGCCACAATTAGACACTGGAGACACTATAATTTCATCCCCTTCTTGAAAGAATTTTAATTTATTTCCAACTTTTTCGATCACACCTGAAAACTCATGACCGCAGATCAAAGGATAGTGAAGATTTTGTCGCTCACCAGAATAAGCTTTATAGTCTGTCATACAAATTCCACATGATTTCACTCTCACGAGTGCCATATCATCCTCTGGAATAGGGTCATGTATTTCTTTTACTTGTAAGTTCTTTACACCTTCTAATACAGCCGCTTTAATCTTGACTCACCTCTTTTTAAAAAAATCCACCAATAAAGATCCAATCAAATAGACGCTTTTATTTTTTTATTGTCGAATTAAATCTATTATATCCTCAATTAAAATGTCTACACGATAATTTTCAACATCTTTACGCTTATCCGATAATTTATAACTACGAAGATCGGATATTTTTAATTTAAATTTATTTTTAATCAATGGAATAAGATCTTTCCACGCGTACCAAAAATATGGAAAGCCGTGAAGCATTACTAAGGGAGCTCTGTCTCCAATTAATATTGTATGCATGTTTATTCCATTAGTGGGAATAAATCTTTCTTCTATATTGTCTTGCCAAATCATAATTCTTAATCATTTAACATTGATGTTTGAAAACTGACAATTTTGTTAGTTTACGGTGGGAATTTAATTATTTCTTTTTCATATTTTTTGTAATTACCAATTAAAATCTATATAATATCATAATATAAATATAATTTATGTTAAAGGTTGATTAATTTTAATAATGTTATATTATTATCATTTATCAATTTATTAGTTGAATAAATTATTTAACATACAAAGAAATGAAATAAATATTTATGATTAAATTACAAGTAAGTTTAATTTTAAAAAAAGGAGAAAAATAAAATGACAAAAAGAAGTAGAAAAGCAGATGATATATTCGCAGAAATCGATAGTGAATTGCCTGAAGAACAGCTAAGTAAATTGTTTTTAAAAACAATATTAGAGAAATCGGTAGATGTCTCTAATCCTCTTTATAAAGCTAGTTTTCAAAGAACATGCAAGGTAAATTTAGATATTCTTGGACATAAAGGGTATCAACTTTATGAACCTAATAAATATAGTTATAAATATGATGAATTTCTCGATGATCCCGATTTTGTGTTTATATTTAAAGATATAGAATTTATTAGGGAATTACTACGAGGGGATAAAGTTGATATCGCCTTTGGACGAGATAAAAATAATGTCCTTCTGGTATGTAGAAAGGAAGATCTTTTTACAGCATATACAAAATCAAAAGTAGGAAATGCACAATTGTTTATAAGTAGAATACCATTTTTTAAGGAAATCATCGAAGATCTAGGGGCGAGTCAACAAACTTTACCCCTACGTGATGAGCCTGAAACGCCTATAACTCCACCTAAAGAAGGAGAAATTGCTTCTTTAATGAAAGCCATGCTAATTGAGACCGGAGAAATGCCTGAAGAACTTTACCAAAAGAACTTTAAAGGAAAACCGATGAAAATCAATTGGGATGTCGTTGGAAACATTGCATACCAACATTTTGCTGAGGATGGGTATAAATACGAATTTGGGAAGCATATCGAGGATGCTGATGTGACTCTAAAGTTTACAAACCCCATACATGCTAAACGATTTCTATCCAAGATTCCTGGAAATTACGCCGCAAGAATTGTTAATAAAAAACTTAATATCTATTATAAGCATCAAGTTTTACACGTTGTTTATAAAGATAGAGGGGCACCAGCATTAGCTATCGCAAAATTCCCTTTTTGCAGGAAATTATTTAAAATAAAAATGGGTCCTCAAGTTGAGGATGAAGAAAAGGATACACGTGAAAATTATGGCCATTACATCCCAGTTAATATTCCCCTCGGTGATTATGATAATGTACCCGTCCCCTACAAAGTGCTTGAATATTTCATCAACAAAGCAAGCAATATAGTTTTGCGCACTTGTCCTTGCCGTGAAAGATATCAATGTAAAAATTATCCAATTGAAATAGGTTGCATGTTCATGGGAGATGATACAAAAAACATGGTACTTCCACCCGAGCAAGGTTATGTGGCAACAAAGGAACAAGCGTTAGAACGCGTGAGAAAAGCGATATCATTAGGATTGGTTCCTTTAATAGGAAGAAATGTTGCAGAAGCAGAAGGTGGCCATGGTGTCGAAGATACAGGCAAATTCTTAGCCGTGTGTTTCTGCTGTGAATGTTGCTGTATTGCCGTTAAATATGCCCAATATGGCGGAGGTATGGGATTAGGCATGGGCGGAGATAATTTAGGTCCACTGGAAGGTATGAAAGTTGTAGTTGATGAAGATAAATGTATCGGCTGTGGCAAGTGCGTGGAAGTTTGTCCCTTCAAATTGAGAGTTATAAAAGATGGAAAATCATCAGTAGATCCAAAACTATGTGCAGGATGTGGAAGATGTATAGAAGCTTGTCCAAATGGGGCTATTTCATTTGATATAGAGGATCAGGCATTAATTGATAAATTTATCGCAAAAATTGAATCAATTGTAGATGTCACGGATCATACTGTAAAAACATAAAAATCGAGTAATAATATTAATTTAATAGATAGACGAACAAAATTCCATAATCGAAAGTAAAAATAAATGGAACTAGATTAATGAAATTGAATCATTAATTTAAAAAAAATTTCTCTTGATTTAGAAGATTTTATTAAATTGATGAAGTGTATAAAGATAAAGATTCTCCGATTCGAATATAATGGATCATCTATGATTTAAAAGGCTACCAGATTTTTGAAAATATTGAATATCATTATTTCACTGGAGATATATTAAAAGAACCCGATCTAACTTTAAAATTTGTTTATGATGAACAGACTCTTAATCTTAAAAGAAAAAAAGGAGAAAATTCTTATTTCTATTAGAAACATTTTTTTAAAATTTAATATCTCGAATCGAGAAAAGAGATAGAAAAACATTCAAGATCGATTATCCATAAACATCTAAAACATCTATTAACCGCACGTTATTCTAAGAGAATCATTTATCATCCTTTCATGTTATTCAAATTACCCATATTTAGAAAAGTAATTAAAAAGTTATACGTTCATAAAAATAATATCTCCATAATAATAATAGCTAATTCCTTTAATATCGAAACTGAAAAAACAGGAGATGAGGTAGCTAATAAGAGTCTAAAAATTCCACTTGATAATTAAAAATTTTTGATATCTTATATATAGATTTCATCTTGTTTAGTCACTTTCTCTTGCTATTTGAGCATCTTTTTAAATAATGATTCTAATTCTTGATTGGTCATTTATTCATTACTCTAAATCAATTTATTTTTATTATAAATGTTAGAAAAGAGGATTATTCTTGCTTACTCAATTCCGCTTTCTTTTTTGCGATATTTAAATATAATTCTAGTGTATTTTTTGGCGGAATAGTTTTATCTTTTTCTTCTTTCTCTATTAAAGTAATTGCTTCTTCAGGACAAGTTGAAACACAAACTCCACAACCTATGCATCGTTTTAAGTTAATATTTGATACACTATCAATGATTTCAACTGCGTCCATTGGACAGCGAGTTTCACAGGTGCCACACCCAGAACATAGTTCTTCATCAACTTGGGCAAAAAAATTTGATCCTAAAAATTGTGCCGGGGCATCCAATTTCTTCTCATTAGCCAAAAGATTACAACAACATCCACAACAAGTACAAAGAGACATTGGACGTTGAGAATTACCTATTTGGAGAACTAACCCGTCTCTTTCAGCTTGTTCTATTATCTCAAGCGCCTCTTCTTTAGTAATAACCCGTCCCAAGCCTCGATCTAAGTATGCTTTACCTGCTGAACCGAAACTAAAACATGATTCTCGTAAATTAGTTGTTTGGCAACTTTTACCGATAATATCATTCTTTTTACGGCAAATACATTCATTAAGTACAATAGGTTCGCGACAATTCTCCAAGTAATATCGAACATTATCGTAATTTGTAATATTACCCTCAACTCTAATTTCTTTTTCTATGGGGATTGTTCTTAATTGCGGAATTTTCGTTGAGTTAAGTTCATCTAAAAAAGCTTCATCGATATATTGATCTACATCATGGATAAAATCTTCTGTCATTTTATTCATTTGAAATTCATAAAATCCAAGCATGAATGGAGAAGCAGCATAATACTTAATGCCATCACGGACTGCTTTTAGAATTAAACCAAGTTTATGCATTTCATCGAGAATTTCCTCTACTTTAGCTAAGGTGAAAGTCCCTTTTTCTATACTTTTATAAATTTCATACAAAGGTTTAAGTTCAAATCCTAACTTTGACCCGATAAAAGCTTGTTCAGGAGTGAAGATCTTTTTTAAGATTCTTATTTCAACACCTGATTCTGTTTTTGGATAACCTACAGGTAATTTATCTAACGCCTTTTGTAACTCTCTATATACCTCATCAGATATTTCGTTCATTATTTTCCCTTCATTCATTAGGCTCACAAAATTAATGATGATAATTTATTTTTCAATTGCCTTGAAAATTATTATAAATATAAATCTATCGCAATTACTAATGATTACTATCATTAAAAGTTTATTTATTAATAAAAAATTTATTTATCAATCATAATTCAACATATTATAATCAATTTATACTTAATTTTTTAAAAATTCAATAATTTAGTGTCATGCGTCCATTAAATTTAAATTAAAAAGATTCATCAAATGATTAGTCTAATTTTGAAGAAGTGTTTTTGAAGATGTCAAACCAAGAACTAGAGCTTGAGATGTATTTTAAGAAAATGTTATATGATATAGCTGATCTAATAGATATAGATGAAATTTTAATAAAAGATTGGGAAGGCATTAATATGAAAATTCAGTGGCTTGTACATGGCATTAAAGGATATCAAATTTTTGAAAATGGTAATTACAGCTATAAATTTGGAGAAGAAATAGAAGATGCAGATCTAACACTTAAATTTGCTGAAAAAGAACTAACTCTAAGATTTTTAAAAGGAAAATTAGAAAGATACCGTTATATTTATTATAAACGTAAATTTAAGTTATATGCTGAAGAAAAACTTTTTTTAACAGGATTTTATACCAAAGGTGTATTTTATCATCCTTTGATATTAACTAAACTTCCTATTTTTAGAGAAATAGCCATAAGACGAACAGAGCCAGAAAATACACATGGTTCTTACATTCCCATTAATGCTTCTTTAGTATATGAAAATCAATTGTTACCCGAAAAATTAATTGAATATTTTATCAAAAAAGCTAAATATTTCTACGTCCAAAACGTCTGTGGATGTAGAGTATATCATGATTGTCAAGCCCATGATAAAAATATAGGATGCATGTATATTGGTGATGATGTTAAAAGCATTAAATTACCTCCTGAAAAGGGGCACTACATTTCTCAAAAAGAAGCATTGAAGCATGTTAAAAAAGCTATAAAAAATGGCTTAGTTCCTGTATTTGGTCGATCTCCTGGTGAAACTAATGGATGGGCAACAGATACGGGTCATATAATGTCAATGTGTTTTTGTTGTCCCTGTTGTTGTGTAAACGGAAAAGTCTGGCAAAATGGCACTATTGCGATACAAGGATTCACAAGGATGGATGGTTTGATCGTTGAGGTCGATCCTAAAAAATGCGTTGGATGTGGGACTTGTCTGGATGTGTGCGTGTTTGCTGCAAGAAAGATAATTAATGGAAAAGCAGTTATTGATCAAGAAAGATGTTTAGGTTGTGGTAGATGCGAACAAGTTTGTCCAAATGGAGCTATAAATATAACACTTGATGATCCAAAGCGTATTGATGAATATATAGAAAAGATGGAAGAATTTGTTAATGTAAGCTAAAAAAGCAATGTGATATCATGAATCAAATTACCCTTATAGAAGAAAAATTTAAGGAAATGATGGTAAGTCTAAAGCTATCTTTAACGAAGGATAGAATACTTCAAGAAGATATGAGTGATTTTATACTCAACATCCAATGGGATATTTGTGGAGTCAAGGGGTTTCAGAAATTTAATAAAGGAGAATATTCCTTTAAATTTGGAAAGGTACTTGATGATCCAGATGTAACTTTAGAAATTAAAGACATGGATACTGCTTTAAAACTATTGAATGGTGAAATAGAGAGTTTCGAATACCGCTTTTATAAGCGGAAGGCTAAAATTTATTATATAGAAAAGTGGGAGAAAGTTAAAGTGGGTGAGGAGGTTCTAAAAACAAAACATTTCAAATTGATTTTAACGATGAGATATACAAAAGGTATATTTTACCACCCTTATATTTTAACTCGGCTCCCAATTTTTAGAGATATAATTGAAAAGTGGTATGATCCTACGACTGCTGATGCTTCCTATATCCCAATCAATGAATCGATAGGAACAATTGACGATAAAGTTTTACCTTTGAAAGTACTTGAGTATTTTATTAATAAGGCAGAACATTTGCTTTTATGTCATTATTGCGGTTGTAGAGTATATAATCAGTGTCAAGACCATGATCATACAATTGGTTGCTTGTATATGGGCGCAGATACTTTAGAAGTGAAAGAAGTTTTTCCTAAAATAATGCCAGAGCGTGCTCATTTCGCCAATAAGGAAGAGGCTGTGGAACATGTAAAAAAAGCTTATGAAAATGGATTAATTCCTGTTATTGGAAGACTAAAGTGGGATGCTGTAGCAATGGGAGCTCCAGACAGAGGACATTTTATGACAGTATGTTTCTGTTGCCCTTGTTGTTGTATTGTTGGTAAAAGGGTTCATGGAACGGTAGAACTTCAAAACACCATCCAGAGAATGGAGGGAATTACAGTAAGCGTTGATAAGGAGCTTTGTGTCGGATGTGAGGAATGCATGACTGTCTGTGTATTTCATGGAATGGAGATGGAGGATGGAATAGCTAAAGTGAATCAAGATAGATGTTTAGGATGTGGACGATGCGAACAAGTGTGTCCAAATGGTGCGATAACGATTAGCCTAGATGATCCAAAACGAATCGAAGAATTAATCTGTCGAATTGAAAAAAGCGTAGATATCTCATAATATTATGAATCAGGAAAAATTTTGAAGTATTATCCATTTATTTCTATACGCTTAACTTAGATCTATTTGAAATTATAGAAGTTTCTCATACCTTTTTTTCCTATTGAAGATGCCAACCGACCTTTCGCAATTCAAAAAGCATCACTACAAGATAAAACTTTCCATTATGATATTCTTAAAACTTATACTCATGTAGGATGTTATATTGAAGTAGGCGCT